>OKFN01000001.1_pt1 | contig 236317 bp, 209 predicted proteins | sample 1614661 | NCBI WGS metagenome assembly OKFN01 (sample SAMN04436961, study PRJEB24849) | human gut metagenome | biome: human gut; feature: NICU; material: stool | host: Homo sapiens | place: USA: Saint Louis, MO | collected 2012-10-09 | reverse complement strand
CGAGACGGACCACACGGTCCTTCGCATCCTGATCAAATTTTCTCGGCATGTTCCAAATTTTCCCATCTACTCAAACGGAACAAAACCTGGGGCACTTCATACGGATTTTTTCCAACGCAGCCATTTCGCTTGTCAGGCGCCCGGCGTTGTTGTTATGGACGTCGACTTCAGCTTGCTTGCTTTCAGAGAGTTTACGGTAGTCGCCTGAATCGTCGAGGACGATAGCGTCACGTTCGATGCCGACGACTCCCAGCTACACACCAACGTCGATGACATTCCTAATTTCCTACCTCAGTGTTGCGGCAGACGACTAAGGTCGTTGTGCTCGTACAGTGGGGACCCGGGAATTGCCTTTGATCCATGTCGCGGCGCGAGGATCAATGAAACTCGCCACCATGTGGATGGCGTTGTCAACGGCGTTGAGATGTGCGACTTCACGGGGGATATTGCGTTGGTGGACGATTGATTCGTGGTGAGAGCACCTGTTTCTCATGTTGTAGACAATGACTACAAGATCTTCGAACTGTTGTCTGCTGGTGGGCTTTTTCTTCAAGGCCTTCTGGACCTGGCCCCCGTTAGGTAGACACCTGATATCCAGCCCGGTTGGGTTGGGAAGAAAGGTAATCTACCATCATGTCCAGGTACTCCGAACAGTTCAGACGCGATGCTGTGGCTCTCTATGAGAACGACTGCTTGGTTGCTGTGGCATTCCGGCCGCATGGCGGACATTCAGCTCGCTGCCCTGATTGGTGAGCCCGAGGCATGGGAGCGCTTTGACATCGCGCTGCCGGATTCAATGGGCTATGGGCAGATCCCGGAGGAGGCGCGGGCGACTATTGCGCCACGCTTTCCGACGCTGCTCTCGACGACATCGTCGACACCAACTGGACTCCGCACGTGAGTAGGGGAGTGCGCTTGGTTTCCATCATCGATGATGCCGTGCAGCACCTTGGCGCAGCCAACCACTTGGCAGGCGTGCCACGAGGGTAGACTAGTCAACCATGACTGAGCAGAACATCTCCCGCGTACTTTCCGGTATTCAACCCACGGCAGATTCCTACCACCTGGGAAACTACTTGGGAGCGCTCAAGCAGTGGATTGATCTGCAGAACGATTATGACGCGTTTTACTTCATCCCGGACCTGCACGCCATCACCGTGGAGCAGAACCCAGAGGAGCTGCGCAACCGTACCGTTGCTGGTGCCGCACAGCTCATCGCACTGGGCATTGACCCTGAGAAGTCCACGCTGTTCGTGCAGTCCCATGTCCCGGCCCACACTGAGTTGACCTGGGTCCTGCAGTGCCTGACCGGCTTTGGTGAGGCCTCCCGCATGACGCAGTTCAAGGACAAGTCCGCTAAGCAGGGCACTGACCGCACCACTGTTGGTCTGTTTACCTACCCGGTGCTCATGGCGGCGGATATCCTCCTATACTCCCCGAACTACGTGCCGGTGGGGGAGGATCAGCGTCAGCACTTGGAGCTGACCCGCAACCTCGCGGAGCGTTTCAACAATAAGTACGGCGAGACGTTCCGCGTTCCGGAGCCGTTCATTCCGGAGGACTCGGCCAAGATTTATGACCTGCAGGAGCCGACTGCCAAGATGTCGAAGTCGGGCGCCAACCCGAAGGGCATCATCAACCTGCTGGATGAGTCGAAGACCTCGGCTAAGCGCATCAAGTCCGCTGTGACCGATGACCTTGGTGTGGTGGCTTTCGACCGCGAGACTCAGCCGGGCGTGTCCAACCTTTTGGTCATCCAGTCCGCGCTGACGGGGGAGAAGATCGACGACATTGTGGTCAAGTACGAGGGTAAGGGCTACGGCCACCTGAAGGTGGACACCGCCGATGCTCTGGAGGCCTTCACCGCGCCGCTCAAGGCACGCTATGACGAGCTCATGGCTGACCGCGGTGAGCTGGAGCGACTGCTTGCGCAGGGCGCTGAGCGAGCTTCTGAGGTTGCGGAACCGCTCGTGGAAAAGGTCTACAAGGCGGTTGGTTTCCTCCCCCGCCTGCGTAAGTAATCTGCACGGTGGTGCGTAGTCACGCTAACCTGGGTAGTCCGAACTTATTAGTGACTTATTAGTGAAATTTTGTAAAGGACCGACTGCCCGTGGCTACCTCCACTCAGACAGATCAATCAAAAACGGACGATTACGGCATCGAGCGCGCACACGCCGATGATCCGGGTCCTGTGGACAAGGTGAGAGAGAGATCCCCCTTCGTTGACCACATCATGCGCATGCTGGGGCGCTATGGCGAGCAGGGCGGCAACCAGTTTTCCGCCGGCATTACCTACTTCTCAGTGCTGGCAATCTTCCCACTGTTTATGCTTGCGGTCGCCGGTGCGGCCACGGTTTTGGCCACCCGCCCGGACCTCATGCAGCAAGTGCAGGACCAGATCGCGAACTCCGTGTCCGGCGACTTGGGCGACACCCTCAATGAGCTCCTTGAGACCGCCATCGCCCAGCGTGGCGCTATGTACGGCATCGGTGGTTTGACCACCCTGTGGTCCGGCCTGGGCTGGATGAATAACCTGCGCATCGGCATCTCCGCGATGTGGGATAAGGACCCAAACGAGACCCAGGGCAACTTCTTTACGCAGAAGCTCAGTGACCTGTTGGGCCTCACCGGCCTGCTGGTGGCGCTCATCGTCGCCTTCGGCGTAACCGCTGCGGGTTCCTCTGGACTGACTCAGAAGGTCTTCGAGTGGGTCGGCATTGAGTCCTTCCCGGGGATGGATGCAGTGCTGGTCTTGGCCGGCATCGTGATCGGCTTGGTGGCCAACTTCCTGGTGTTCTGGTGGATGATTGTCTTCCTGCCGCGCACCGACGTGCCGACCAAGTCAGGACTGAAGGGCGCAGCTATCGGCGCGGTGGCCTTCGAGGCCATCAAGCAGCTGTCCACCGTTATCATGTCCTCAGCTTCGGGCAACCCGGCCGGTGCGGTATTCGGTCCAGTCATCGTGCTTATGGTCGTGATGTACCTAATCTGGCGCGTTGTTCTGTACGTCTCCGCGTGGACTGCAACCACCGAGGAATCCATGGAGCTTGCTGAGCCGCCAGTGCCGGAGCCGGCCGTCATCCGCGTGCGCAACGAGGTCAAATCTGGCCCGTCCACCGGTGTGACCTTGGGCGCGGGCGCCGTACTTGGTGCAGCCGCCGCGGGCGTTGCTGCGCTGCTGCGCCGTAAGTAGCATTCCCCGTAGTTCAAATAGTTTCCGATCCCTGACTTAGACTGCTTGCTATGACTCCAGATTCCTTTGCCCCAGACCTGTATGAGCACTTCGACCTTGACCGCCGCAACACCTCCCGTGAGCTGGGAATTTTATTGGCAGCGAAGGATGCACGTCTGGAACAGATGGGGTTTGAAATCGGCGATGATCGCCGTCAGGAAGCGCAGATTGCGCATACCATTTTGTCTTCGCCAGAGATTCGTGCGACTTATGATCAGGGACTCGAGGATCAGCTGCGCCCAACGTGGCCGCAGCTGAGCGAGCTAGCGGCTTATGGTGAGTGGCCCTTCAATGTTCAGCACAGCTTCCAGCAGTCCAATCAGCAGCAGTACGGATTCGCACCGACTGCACAGGCCAAGCAGTCACCGTTCGATCCCTTCACACATCCCAACCAAGCCTCTGTGCCAGCGCTTCAGGCAAGCCCTTATACCCCGGCAGCCTCTGCGCAGGAGCGCCCTTTGGCCAGCACCCGCGCCATCATGGCTATCGCCGACATCTTCGTCTGCAGCATCATCACCTCGCCGGTGCTGGCTTTCGCCTCCGATACCTCGACTTTTTCTGCCTCGTTTTTGATGGGGCTGTGTGCCATTCTCTATTGCGTAGGCTTCGAGGTGGTTCTCGGCGGAACCCCAGTGAAGAAACTTATGGGCTACGAGGTTCGCGATTCCACCACGGGCGAAAAACTCAGCTGGGTTCAGTCGCTGAAGCGTCAGTGGTGGCGCGCCATCACCATCGTGCCGGGTCTGGGCAGTGTGGTGAGCTTCTTCGCCGCTATCTTCTACGCCACCTCTATCAAGCAGGAAAACGGCCTACTTGGCGCGCATGACAAGCTTGCTAACGCCGAAGTAGTGAAAAAACAGCGCTAACGATAACTAGCAGGGCCACAATTGCGGCCACGGCCCAGCCAGCCCAGCCTTCGATTCCCTCGAGGGCTGATTCTTTATGGGCAGATGCGCTTGGCGACGTCGTCGGTGCAGGCTCTTTTGTCTTCGTCGCGGTAGAGGTGTTGCTAGTGGGGGCGGCGGCGTCGGAAAGCGTGCCCACTCCCTCGCCTGGCTTTACCTTGTAGGCTTCGTCTAGCAGCATCTGTGCCTGCTGCCAGGCGCGGAAGCCGTGCTCGACGGTGGTGTCGAGGATGACTGCCTGAAGGCGGCGGCCGCCGCGGTCGAGTGCGCCGACGAAAGTGTGGTGGGCGTCCTCGGTGTAGCCGGTCTTGCCGCCGATGCCGTCTGGATCGTTGAGGAAGAGGCCGTTATCGTTCCACAGCTCGTAACCGGGCAGCTCGCCCCAGCCGGGGAACTCGACGTGTTCTGTGTCCACGATGCGGGCAAAGGTCTTGTTGCGGAATGCAGCGCGGTAAATGATGGAAATATCTTCCGCGGACGTGGACATGCCTGCGGAGTCGAGGCCAGAGTAGCTGGCGGCGCGGGTGGAGCGGGTGCCGAGCTTCTTCGCGAGGGCGTTGACCTTCTTGGACGCTTCCTCGTCGCCGCCAAGCTGGCCCGCAAGGGCGTGTGCGGCGTCGTTGCCGGATGCCATGAGCAGGCCCTGTAGGAGCTGCTCGACGGTGTATTCGCCGTCCGGGCCGATGCCCACGGCGGAGCCTTCGATGGAGGCGTCCTCCATGGTGGCCTTGATCTTCTTGTCGAGCGGAACCTCGTCGATGACCACGAGCGCCAGCAACGCCTTGATGATTGATGCTGGGCGGTAGCGGCCGTTGGGGTCCTTCATCGCGATGATTTCGCCGGTGTCGATGTCGCTGACCATCCACGCGGAGGCGACGACGTCCTTGTTGACCTCAAAGCCGTGGGGCGCGGTGACGCCGCAGCTTTCAGATGACTCCACGGTGGGCAGCGGCGTCGGCGTGGGCTGGCCGGGGGCGAGGCGCTCGGAGGTGGACACCGGTTCGGCGGGCCTGAGTGCGTGGGGACAGCTATCGGTATTGGGCGCTTCCCTACGGATGGAAGAAGACTCTGCCTCCGCGCTCATTTCTGCGGCGTCGCCCGGCTTAGGCTCGGTGTCCTGAGCCAATGCAAGCGGGGTGCTGGCGACGAGGCAGGCCGAGGCGAGGGCAGTAGTGATGAAGTTTTTCATAACATGACACATCTTAAGCCCGTGCCTAGGATGTTCCTTATGCATGACGCACCATTAATTAGCCCAGAAAACAAAGATTCCGTGCCGGAGCTGGTGGCACAGCTGCCCAAGGTCGAGCTCGACGCGGTCTTTGCGCCGCAGCAGGTACCGGCAGATAGCGCTGCCCTGACCGCAGCGATGACCCAGGCGGTGGAGGAGTTGGCCTCTGCAAACGTGGTGTATGCCGAGATTCGCTTCGACCCGCAGGCCTTCGACTTTGGGGCAGAGACTGCCCTCGAGGCAGCCATCGCGGGCCTGGAGGTACCGGGAATTGATGCCCGGCTCCTGCTCACCAGCGCGCCACAGGCAGCCAGCGCCCGCAAGGGCTCTAGGGTCGTGGGCTTTGTGCTCGAGGGCGAGACCGAGCCACACGTAGTGGCTGATCTGCGCGTGAATTTTGTGCCCTTCGTTGTGGACGTGCGAGACCTCGAGTTCGAGGCCGTGGCCGCGGCGGTGCAAGCAGGTGCCACCCGCTTGGCGCACGCGACGCAGCTTCCCGACGACTTCACCGCCGACCTCGATGGCATCCAGCCGGGCACGGTCTCCGCATGGATTCGTGACCGCCACCTGGCTGCTACCTTCGAGCCTTTGTCCTTCGAGGAGATCAGCGATCACCCGCTGCCCCTTCTGCAGCAGCTCGGTTTTACCTGCGCGGTCACAGCAGGTAGCGCTAGCGAGGGCAACCTCAACGTGGTGTTCTTGGCGCTGAACGAGCACTTTGGCTACGGACTCGAAGAGTTCTTCGACCTCACTGTGAAGGCACTGGAGAACTCCTTCAGCACGGAGGAGGAGCGCCAGCACCTGATCGAGACCGTCATCTTGCCGGCTTATGAGGAGTTCTCTGACCCAGAGATGGCCGGGCCGGATACCGAGGAGTCACTGGCTGAGGAAGCAGAGGAGAACTAAATGCGTGCCTGGCGAACCGGAATCGGCTTTGCCATCGGTTTGGCAGCGGGGTGTGCCTATTACGCGTGGAACCGCCACAAAGTCATGAAGGAGGTTTCGCCGGAGCTGCGCCATCCTGCGCTGTACCTGCCCATGCATCTCCTTCCGGACGGAGGATTCGTGGCAATCAGCAAGCTCATTGCTAACCACGACTACATCCGTGCCGTGGAGCGCGACGTCGACGTCCGCGTAATCCATGGCGAGTTCGAAGGGCAGAAGTTCAGCGCCCGTCTGCTGGCCCCGCGCAACCAAAAGCCGGGCGCGCCAGCGCTGCTGTGGACGCACGGCGGTGGCCACCTCATCGGTAGCCCGGGGTTCTACGATCCGCAGAACTCTCGCATCGCGGACGAGCTGGGGGCGGTGGTGTTGGCTCCGAGCTACCGCAAGTCCACCGCGGCACCTTTCCCGGCCGACCATGACGAGTGCTATGCCGCCCTGCGGTGGCTGCAAGAGCATGCGGAAGAGGTGGGCGTCGACAAGCAGCGCATCGCAGTGGCCGGGGACAGTGCGGGCGGTGGGCTGGCGGCGGGCGTCGTCCAGCGCGCACTCGATGAGGGCCACCCCGTGGTGTTCCAGGGACTCGTGTACCCGATGATTGACCACCGCACCCTGCGCGCACAGTCCGGCAGGGGAGAGTTCATTTGGACGCCGAACTCCAACCGTGGCGCATGGTCGAAGTACCTGGGCGCGGACCATCTGGAGGAGGAGATTGCGCCATATGCTTCGCCGGCGACCCGTGCGGATTTGCGGGGGCTGCCGCCGACGTGGATCGGCGTGGGCTCGTTGGATTTGTTCTATGACGAAGCAAAAGCCCACGCGGACGCCCTGCAGGAAGTAGGCGTGCCGGTGGACTTTCAGGTTTATGAGGGCGCGTACCACGGCTTCGACCACATTCGGCCGAAAGCCCGGGCTTCGCGGGCACTTGTTGACGACCTCATCGCCGCCCTTCGCCGCACCCTGGAGGCTCTTTAGAAGCGGGAGAAGCGCTTGATGAGCATCTCCTCCAGGCCCTTCCATGCCTCGGCGTGGTGGTTATAAGGCTTGGAGGGGATGTAGCCAGCGTGCTCGGTGGAGCCCAGCATATAGCCCAGGTAGTCCTGGAAGCGGGGGTTTTCCAGCATGTAGGAGTTGATGGAGTCGTCGCCAGCCCAGTCTGCGGCGTCGGCACACACCTCGTAGCAGCGGCCCATCTGGTCAGCATCGACGGCCTCCGGGCCCTTCTCGATATCGCGCACGATGCCGTTGAAGGTGTACTGGTTGTCTGGGTGAACGCTGGCCTTCAGCTCGCCGGCGTTAGCTGCTGAGACGAGCTCTTCCCAGGTGGAAACGCGGGCGAGATCGTGGTCGTCATTTTCCATGATCCAGCGCACGAGTGTCTTCAGGGAGTTGAAGGTGTAAATCTCGCCCCACTTGCCCAAGAAGACAGGCTTGCCATCGAGGTAGGTGCGCAGGGTGTACACGGACTTCATGTCCGCGGTGATCTTGACTGGGTCGATGCCAGCAGTGGCCCACGGGGAGTTGTCATAAGGGTCGGCGGCAGCGGACGCAGCCTTGCGCTCTTCCTCGGCCTCCTTGCGGGCCTTTTCGGCAGCCGCGGTGGCGGCGGCGATGCGCTCTTCGGCATCCTTGACCTGCGCGGAATCGAACTCGGAGGAGTCGACGACCTTGACCTGCTTGTCGAGGTCCTCAATGACGCTCTTCCAGTTCGCCAGGACCACGCGGCCCACGCCGGACCACTCGCTCATGCCTTGGTCCCCGGCGTAGTGGCTGGCGCCGCGGGTGACGTTGCGCAGGATGGAGTGCGACGCGAAGAAGATTACGGTGTGCTGCGCGCCGGCGACGTTGGCGAGCGCCTCGGCGATCTCCAGGTTGCGGGCAACAGCGGTGACGTTCTCGTGGCTCGGGCGGCCCGCCAGATGGGAAGGCATGCCGACGAGGTCGAAGTGATCCTTTTTTGCTGGCGTGATGCGATCCTCGCCTTGGGCGCGGAAATCGGCCCACTTGGGGTGGTCGACCAAGTCGTGGTGCTTACCGGACTCTAAGAAGCACAGCATTTCTGCTGCGGAGTTGAAAGCGAGGACGGATTCTTCGTCGCCCAAGAATGCCTGCCACTCGGAGCCATTCTGACGCCACTTTGGTGCCCACAGGGTGTAAAAATCGCCCTCGGTCAAGGAGAGCTGGACTGGAATGATTGCGCGGGTGCTCATGGGTAGACAGTCTAACTTACCCATTTATTAAATCCGCATAAGAGCTTGCTAGCCGGTGGGGCGCCAGAACCCCTTGAATGCCATGCCCATGTTGGTGGTGCGCAATGGGCTGGTTTCCACGGGGCTACCAGCCTCGATCATTTCGCCGCCTCCCTTGTACATGGCCACGTGGCCATCCCACACCACGAGGTCACCGGGCTGTAGCTCGTCGGCGCTGACCTGCCTGCCTACGGTCTGGGACTCGGCGGTGCGCGGGATCTCCACTCCGGCCTGGCGCCACGCCCATTGGGTAAGCCCAGAGCAATCGAAGCCGCCATTGCCCGTGCCGCCCCATACGTAGGGAGTACCGAGCTTGCTCATCGCGGCGGCCACCGCGGCCCGCCCCTGTGCCGACCCACTGGACTCATCGCCGCCGATGGCCGTGGAGTGTTTCGCTGAAATTGCGTGGGGCTCTGGAGTCTTAGAAGGCGAAAGCTCGTTCCCGGTTCCTTCTGCGCGTCCTTTTACCGTGGGTTCGATGGCGCGCTGCGCGATGGGTAGCAACGGCCTCGCCACAGCGACCAGTTCTGCCAGCAATTGTTTGACGCGGGCAAAAGCGTTGGCCAAGTGTTCTGTAATGAGACCGTGCAGGCGTGCTCGTGCAGCTGCCTGCACTGCTGGGTTTGGAACCAAGAGCCCAAGCGCCAGGGGTGCGGCTTGGGTGAGCAGCTGCAATCCAATACCGATGAGGTCCTGGCCTGTGGCCTGGATGAGCGTGCGGGCCTTGGCCACCGCGGCGTCGATGGTGTGGCGATCAGCGGCGAGGACACCGGCGGCGTCGAGAAGCTTGCTCGGATCGCCGTGTACGATGTCCGCCAAGGGGCCGATGGTGCTCAGATCCGGCAACTGCGGCAGGCCCACCGCTGGGAGCGCGGGCGGTGCCATCTGGGAAATCTGTTTGACCGCTGCCTCAATCACGAGAGCACACCTCCCAATCCGGCCGCTAGGCCAGAATCAGTAGATTCTGCCTCCTGTGCCATGGCGAAAGACGCGTCAGCAACCATTTCCATGTCAGTACGCAGACTCTCCGTCCGTGCCCCGACGTTGCGCAAGGCTGCGCACAAAGCGGAACCAAAAGCGGAAAGCGTTCCCTCTGGAATCTGGGGCAGTGGTGGAGTGGTGCCCTGGGCAGCGTCATAAAGCTCGCGGGCAAGATGGCGGGTGAACTCAGTATCAATCTTAAAAGTTGTCATGCCTTATTGGACTGCGCAAAAGCGCCCGCGGTTCCCTCACCAACGAGAAAAGTATTGCCCATTGCAGGGGCGGGGGAAACGTTTAGATACCAGAACCGGCAGAGGAGGGGATAGAGTGGGAAACCATGGACATCCACGTAGTAGATCACCCCCTTGCCGCCTCCCGCCTGACCATCATGCGCGATGCTCGCAGCAACAACTCTGCCTTCCGCGCCGCCCTCAAGGACCTGGGCACCATGCTCGTTTATGAAGCAGCCCGTGACCTCGCCGTCGAGCACTTCGACTGCGTCACTCCTGTCGATACTGCACAGGGCACCCGCCTTCTGGACCCGCCCATCATCGTCCCCATCATCCGTGCGGGCCTGGGCATGATCGACCCAGCTCTAGCCATGATTCCGGATGCCCAGGTGGGCTTTATCGGCATGGCCCGCAATGAGGAAACCCACCAGCCGGTTCCTTATCTCGAGGCGCTGCCCGAGGATCTCACCGGCCGCACCGTATTCGTCGTGGACCCGATGCTCGCTACCGGCGGCTCCCTCCTGCACTCCTTGAAGCTGCTGGCCGATCGCGGTGCCACCGACATTACTGCAATCTGCATGGTCTGCGCGCAGGAAGGCGTGGATGCGCTGGCGAATTCCGGCCTGCCGGTCCGCCTGGTTACCGCGGTTATTGACCCGAGCTTGAACGAAGACGCCTACATCGTCCCAGGTTTGGGCGACGCCGGCGATCGCCTCTACGGACCGCGCAACATCGACCTCTAAAGTGCGCTAGGCTTGCCCCCACGAACGTCTGAATGGGGGTCAAGACTCGTGTCCATTTCTTTTGGTGGGTGGTCCGCCTTGGGCCACGATTTCGCATCCCGCTTGCGTGAGACGCGCGAGCGGCGGGGCATGTCGCAAAAAGCGCTCGCGGAGATCTCGGGGGTCTCGCGCAGTCAGATTTCCAATCTGGAGCGCACTGACAAAGCGTTGAATCTGCGGGCCGATCCGCAGCTGTCCACGCTGTTCAAGCTGGCTTATGCACTGGAGGTTCCGCCTTCGCTGTTGCTGCCGGGCGGGGTCGGGGATGAGGTCGTTGCAGCGCTTGACGACGTCGCGGCCTTCTCAGCCTCCTATATCGATCGCCGTCGCTTCGCTGCGGCCGATATGGTGCTGGATTGATCACGCGCACGCGCGGTTTCCCACGCGGCTATTAGGTCAGCAAAATGACATGCCGCGCTCCGTACCGCTCTGTATATTACAGCGATGAGCTGCGCGACTACCTGTACCGCTTTGTCTAGTTGTAGACTGCACTGAAAGACAACGACCCCGGTTTCGCATGTTCTGCGGGTGGGTGTGCAGGAGGTACGCAATGATTTCGACATTCGTGAACGCGTGGTTTGATAGCCACCGCGCGGAGGTTATCTCGTGGCGCCGTCATATCCATCGCCACCCGGAGACCTCCAACAACGAGGTGGAGACCACCAACTTCATCGCGCGCACCCTCAAGGAGTACGGGCTGCAGCCGCAGCGCTTCCCCGAGACAGGCCTCATGGTGGACATCGGTCCGGACACGGAACTGGGACGCCTCGCTTTCCGCGCCGACATTGACGCACTGCCGGTCACCGAGGTCACCGGATTGGAGTATACCTCAGAGAACCCCGGCACCATGCATGCCTGCGGCCACGACGTGCACACCACCATCGCCTTGGGGCTTGCCTGTGCAATGGCGGACTACCAGCGCGAACACTCCCTCGAGTTGGGGCTGCGCATCATCTTCCAGCCTGCCGAGGAAGTCTGGGTAGGCGGTGCCACCGACGTTATCGAGTGGGGTGCGCTGGAGGGGGTTAACTCGATCTTTGCCGTGCACGTAGAGCCGAAGCTGCGCGTGGGTCGCATCGGTGTGCGTGCAGGTGCTATTACTTCGGCAACGGACGTCGTGGAGCTGGAAGTCAAGGGGCCAGGGGGCCACACCTCGCGTCCGCACCTGTCCGCCGACGTGGTCTATGCGTTGGGCAAGGTCATCACGGAGTTGCCCGCGTTGCTGTCGCGCCGCGTCGATCCGCGCACGGGCACCGTACTGGTCTTTGGCCAAGTCAACTCGGGCTATGCGCCGAATGCGATGCCGGAGTCCGGAACGCTGACCGGCACGATGCGCACCGCGGACATCGCCATCTGGCGCGACATGCAGAACCTGTTTTCCGAGTTGGTGGACCAAGTTCTGGCACCGGTGGGCGTGGAACACGAGCTGACTTATCACCGCGGCGTTCCGCCCGTGCTTAACGACGACGTCTCTACCGCATTGTTGGCCTCCGCCGCACAGGCCATCGACCCGCAGGCCGTGGTGCAGGCACCTCAGTCCTCGGGTGGCGAGGACTTCTCGTGGTACCTCGAGCATGTTCCGGGTTCCATGGCGCGTTTGGGCTGCTGGTCCGGCGAAGGCGAGCAGCATGACCTGCACATGGGGGACCTCAACGTCGATGAGCGCTGCATCGGTGTAGGCGTGAAGCTTTTCGGCTCCGTAGTGGAGCAATTCGCCAACGTGCAGGAATAGGGGCGCAACTACTACACTGTCAAAAGGATTTACCCCATGTCCTTAACAAACCTTATAAAGGAGCAATAGACAGTGACAAAGGAAGCGCTTGACGCAGTAATCGAGGATGCACCGCGCATCGTTATTATCGGTGGCGGACCAGCAGGCTACGAAGCTGCGATTGCCGGCGCCAAGTATGGAGCACACATTACCCTGGTAGAGGAGCAGGGTCCCGGTGGCTCCTCCGTCCTGTTGGACTGCGTTCCTTCCAAGTCCTTCATTGCTGGTGCAAACCTGCGCACCGACTTCCGTCGAGCTGAAGCCATGGGGCTCAACGAGCAGCTCGGCTCTATGCAGCTGAAGCTGCAGGCGCTCAACGAGCGTGTGCAGGCGCTGGCTGCAAACCAGTCTGCTGATGTGCGTGCGGGCTTGGAGAAGATCGGCGTCAACGTTATCGACGGCCGCGCGAGCTTCAGCGAGGACCAGCATGGTGTGCAGGGCGCGGCGCACAAGGTCGACGTCGCCAAGAGCGATGGCTCCACCGAAACCCTCGAGGCAGACCTCGTGCTCGTGGCAACCGGTGCCACCCCGCGTATCCTGCCGGGCGCGCAGCCGGACGGCGAGCGCATTCTGACCTGGCAGCAGGTTTATGACCTGAAGGAAGAGCCGGAGCACCTCATCGTGGTCGGTTCCGGTGTGACCGGTGCTGAGTTCGTGTCCGCTTTCGCGGAGATGGGCGTCAAGGTAACCATGGTGGCTTCCCGCGACCGTATTCTGCCGCATGACGACGCCGATGCTGCCGACGTCCTCGAGACCGTGCTGGCTGAGCGCGGTGTGGAGCTGGAGAAGAATTGCCGCGTGGAATCCGTATCCCGCACTGAGGACGGCAATGTTGTGGTCAAGACGCAGGACGGCCGCGAGATTCATGGCTCGCACGTCATCATGTCCATCGGCTCCATCCCGAATACCAAGGACCTGGGCCTAGAGTACGTGGGCGTGGCTACTCAGAAGTCCGGCCACATCAAGGTCGACCGCGTCTCCCGCACCAACGTTGCTGGCATCTACGCAGCCGGTGACTGCTCTGACCTCTTCCCGCTGGCTTCCGTGGCGGCTATGCAGGGCCGCATCGCGATGTACCACGCGCTCGGTGAGGGTGTGTCCCCGCTGCGCCTGAAGACTGTGGCCACCGCGGTGTTCACCCGCCCGGAGATCGCCGCCGTGGGCTTTACCCAGGCTGAGATTGAAGCTGGCGAGGTTTCCGCGCGCACCATCACGATGCCGCTGAACACCAACCCGCGCGCGAAGATGCGCTCCCTGAACCACGGTTTCGTGAAGCTGTTCTGCCGCGCCACCTCCGGCCGCGTTATCGGCGGCGTCATCGTCGCGCCGACCGCGTCCGAGCTGATTCTGCCGGTCGCCGTTGCCGTGACCAACCAGCTGACCGTAAACCAGCTGGCTGATTCCTTCGCGGTCTACCCGTCGCTGTCGGGCACCATCACCGAGGCGGCACGCCGTCTCGTGGCACATGACGACTTGGAGTAGAACTCAGAAGTTCTTCCTACATGCCCAGCTGGTCTACGGCCTGCTGGGCTTCTTCGTAGGTGAACTTCTCGCCGTAGTCGCTGGTGAGCTGGTCAATCAGCGCGGCGCCGGACATGCCCATGGTGTCCTGGTAGTTGCGCGCGGACTCCGCGGCCTCGGCGTTCCAGTCGGCTTCGACGTTGTCTACAGCGTACTGCGCCTGCTCCGCAGTGAACTTCTCGCCGTAGTCACTGGTGAGCTGGTCGTAGAGCTTGGCCTTAGAAAATGCCATGGTCTTGATGTAGTTCTTCGCGGAACCTAGGGCCTCGGCGTTCCAGTCCGCCTCGACGTTATCGATGGCGTACTGCGCAGCATCGGCCGGGAACTTCTCGCCGTACTCACTGGTCAACTGATCGTAGAGCTTGGCCTGGGAGAAGTTCATGGTCTTGATGTACTGGTTGGCCTTGCGCAGTGCGTTGCGGTGCTCTACGGGAGCGTTGGGGTCGCCCTCGTCGCCGCTCATGTTTGCTAGGGCGTCGGAAAGCTTGGCGAGGTCACCCGAGGTATCGGAATCTTGTGCAACGTTGCTTTCGGGGACAACGCTGGTCGGATTGTCTGCCGCGGTGTCTTCCTTGTCGCCGCCAGCGCCGGTAGCGACACCAATGATGACGAGCACGGCCAAGGCGCCAGCGCCCCACTTGAAGCAGCCGCCCTTCTTCTTTTTCTTCGGTTCCTGTGGCGGTACAGCACCTGCGCCGTAGGTACCGTCAGCGGCGGGGAAACCTGGTTGTTGGCCAGGTTGTTGGCTGGGTTGTTGACCGGGCTGCTGCAGAGGGTTTGCGTATGGATTGTTTGAGTTGGTCATGGAAAACCTCCAGAAAGAAACAGTTGAGGAGGATGCCTCCCCAGCGAGAGAAATGCTGGGGTGCAACCTTGGGAACACAAGCAGTTTCGCAAAGGCGCTGGACACGGCTTCCGTGCGTTTCGAACGTACGCGCTATCTGGTTTGGTAGGCGTTCTCCGGCGTGGCGTTGAGCTCGAGCTTTACCGGGCGGCTGGCTTGTGGGAAAGCGCGCTGGGCGCAGTTTTCGCGCGGGCAGGCGCTACATCCGGGGCCAATCGGCGTGGCTGCCGACGCCGTGAGCGTCAAAGCATCCGCGTACACCAAGCGGTCGGCTTGGGAGATGTCGCAGCCGAGTCCCACCACAAACTCCTTACGCGGGGTGCCCCAGGCCTTGGCTTGGCCTTGCACGAAGCGTGCTATCCACAGATAGGTGTGGTCATCCGGCATGGAGGCCACCTGGCGGGTGATGCGGTTGGGGGTTTCGAAAGCGCGGTGGACTATCCACAGCGGGCACGAGCCGCCGCCGCGGGCGAAGTGGAACGCGGTGGAGGACTGGCGCTTGGAGATATTGCCCGCGCGGTCGGTGCGGATGAACGAGAAGGGGACGCCCTTGTTGCCGGGGCGCTGCAGGGTGGATAGACGCTGCGCGGTGGTCTCAAAACCGGTGCCGAAGGTGCCGGCGATGATGTCGATGTCGTAGCGGGTTTCCTCGGCTGTCTCCAGGAACTGGCTATAGGGCATCGTCACGGCCGCGGCGAAATATTGAGCCAGACCAAGGGTGCCGATGCGCTGGGCGTCGCCAAGCGGCAGCTCCGCCACGAGCTTCTCGCACAGCTCAGTGTGTGCCAACAGGCAGTACTGCAAAGCCATCTCAAAGACGAGTTGCGACTCCGTCAGCCCCGCACGCAGGTGCAACTCCCTCGTCTGTGGGCGAAACTCGCGCCGGGTGACCGGGCTGGAAAAGCGCACGCTCACACCCAACTCCTCCTGCAACTTCGCCGCCAGGCGCCCGCGCCGCAGGACGCGATCGCCCAACTGCAGCGCCAGATCCTCGGCAGCGACGTCGAGTGCGTGGATGTAGTTGTGTGCATCGTAGAAGAAGTCACGCACCGCCTCGAATGGGCCCTCCTGCTGCTGCGGTGCGGCCGCTGCGGCCTCGAGGAAGCGCGGCATCAGCTCCGGGAAACGCGTGACGAGATCGGAAAGCGTGGCCTCGGCGGCGTCGGGAAATAGCCTGCGCAACTCGGTGATGGTGCGCACGTCCTTGTCCGCGGAGAAGTACGTGGGGTCCACCCCAAAGCGTTGGGACAGCTGCATGAGGACGGTGACGGTGAGCGGGCGCTGATCATTTTCCAGCTGGTTGAGGTAGCTCGTGGACAGCTGCAGCTGCTTGGCCATGGCCACTTGAGTAAGTCCTTGTTGCTTGCGAAGCGCGTGGATTCGTGCCCCCGCGTAGTGCTTGCTCATTGTCCAGTCATCCTCTTTATTGCTCTTGAGCAGCCATTTCCACATGTTTTGCAAAACGGAAAGATAGCTACAACAGATTTACACATTTTACACATGTGGCGCTCAACACGTTCTAGAAATTAATGTGATTTTGCAAACGCAGCACCGTGAGGCGAGAAACCTCACGTTGAAGTCAAGGCACCTCACGTCGAAATGTCCCAAAGGAGCACCTGTGATCAACCACGAAGTCCGCACTCGCAAGTCCGCCGAGAATTTCCCTATCGAAGAGCACCTTGCCTACAAGATCGCCAAGGTCGCCGCCGACCCAGTTGAGGTACCGGAGGAGACCAAGGAGATGATCATTAACCGCATCATCGACAATGCCTCCGTCGCAGTGGCTTCCGTGGCCCGCCGCCCAGTGACCTCCGCACGCGTCATCGCAGAGGGCCACCCACATGCAGGCGACGCTGCACGCACCGGCAAGGGCGCCAAGATTTTCGGCATCGAGGGCGACTACTCCGCTGAGTGGGCTGCGCTGGCCAACGGCACCGCGGTACGCGAGCTCGACTACCACGACACCTTCCTTGCAGCCGAGTACTCCCACCCAGGCGACAACATCCCGCCGATGATTGCAGTCGCACAGCACAAGGGCCTCGACGGCAAGACCCTCCTGCGCGGCATCGCGACTGGCTACGAAACCCAGGTCAACCTCGTTAAGGCCATCTGCCTCCACGAGTGGAAGATTGACCACGTGGCCCACCTCGGCCCATCCGTTGCAGCAGGTATCGGCACCATGCTCGACCTGCCGGTCGAGACCATCTACCAGGCAATCGGCCAGGCTCTGCACACCACCACCGCTACCCGTCAGTCCCGCAAGGGCCTGATTTCCTCCTGGAAGGCCTACGCGCCGGCATTCGCGGGCAAGATGGGCATCGAGGCCGTCGACCGCGCCATGCGCGGTGAGGGTGCACCGGCTCCTATCTGGGAAGGCGAGGACGGCTTCATTGCATGGATGCTCCACTCCCCAGAGCGCACCTACACCGTGCCGCTTCCTGCCGACGGAGAGGAAAAGCGCGCCATCCTGGACACCTACACCAAGGAGCACTCCGCGGAGTACCAGGCACAGGCACCAATCGACTTGGCACGCCGCATGAAGCAGACCATCGCCGATGCGGGCAAGTCCACCAAGGACATCGAGTCCATCGTGCTGCACACCTCGCACCACACCCACTACGTCATCGGCACCGGCGCTAATGACCCACAGAAGATGGACCCAACTGCCTCCCGCGAGACCCTGGACCACTCCATCATGTATATCTTCGCGGTGGCCCTCGAGGACGGCACCTGGCACCACGTCGACTCCTACGCTCCGGAGCGCGCACAGCGCCCAGAGACCGTGGAGCTGTGGCACAAGATCTCCACCGTGGAGGACCCAGAGTGGACCCGCCGCTACCACTCCCTCGACCTCACCGAGAAGGCATTCGGTGGCAAGGCAGTCATCACATTCACCGACGGCACCGTTATCGAGGATGAGGCAGCTGTTGCCGACGCCCACCCGCTTGGCGCCCGCCCATTCGGCCGCGCTGAGTACATCAACAAGTTCAAGACCCTGGCCACCGGCATCGTCTCCGAGGAGGAGCAGGAGCGCTTCCTCGCAGCGGTACAGAACCTGGAAAACTTGACCGACCTGAGCGAGCTCAACGTCGTTGTCACTCCGGAAGCACTCGCTTCCGCACCTAAGACCCCGGAAGGACTGTTCTAAATGGCTGGACTATTCGGTTCCATCAAGACCAACGCACAAAAGCGCGAGGAGTTCCGTGCCGCCCTCGAGGGCCCCGGAATCACCAAGCTGCCGGGCGCATTCAACCCGCTGACCGCGCGCCTGATTCAAGACCTTGGCGGCTTCAACGGCGTCTACGTGTCCGGTGCCGTGCTGGCCAACGACCTGGGCCTGCCGGACATTGGCCTGACCACGCTCACCGAGGTGGCCCAGCGCGCCGGGCACATCGCCCGCGCCACGGATTTGCCGGTGCTTGTCGACGCCGACACAGGTTTCGGTGAGCCCATGTCCGCCGCCCGCACCGTGGCCGCCCTCGAGGATGCCGGCCTGGCTGGCTGCCACCTTGAGGACCAGGTCAACCCGAAGCGTTGTGGTCACCTCGACGGTAAGGAGGTCGTGCCCACCGACCTGATGGTGCGCCGCATCTCCGCTGCGGTCAACGAGCGCCGCGATGAGAACTTCATCATCTGTGCCCGTACCGACGCTGCTGGCATCCACGGCATCGATGACGCCATCGAGCGTGCCAAGGCCTACGCCGATGCAGGTGCGGACCTCATTTTCACAGAGGCTCTCTACTCGCCGGCTGACTTCGAGAAGTTCCGCGCTGCTGTGGGCACCCCGCTGCTGGCGAACATGACTGAGTTCGGCAAGACCGAGCTGCTGTCTGCCCAGCAGCTAGAGGACCTGGGCTACAACGCGGTCATCTGGCCGGTGTCCACCCTCCGCGTGGCTATGGGCGCGACCGAGGATTTCCTGCGGGACTTGCAGGAGACCGGCATCCAGACCGACTGGCTTGAGCGCATGCAGCACCGCTCTCGCCTCTACGAGTTGGTTCGCTACAACGAGTACAACGCCTTCGACCAGGCCGTTTTCACCTACTCCAAGGACGCTTACAAGGCCACCTTCGAGTAAACACCTGGTCCGGGCGAGCAAGGCTCGCCCGCTCCGCGGCGTCGTCAAGCGCCGCCCAAGCAAAGAACAATCTTTCCAAGTAAAAGGAGAACATCATGTCCGAGAACACCCCAGAAATCCGCAAGGGCCTTTACGGCGTCGTCGTTGATGAAACCGCAGTCTCCAAGGTGGTCCCAGAGACCAACTCCCTGACCTACCGCGGATACCCAGTCCAGGAGCTGGCCCGCTACTGCTCCTTCGAGGAAGTGGCCTACCTGCTGTGGAACGGCGAGCTGCCGAACCAGGGTGAACTGGTCCGTTTCTCCGCTCGTGAGAAGGCGCTGCGTCACATCGACCGCCACCTCATCGACCTGATTACCTCGATGCCTAAGTCCTGCCACCCGATGGACGTGCTGCGTACCGCCATCTCCTTCATCGGTTCGCAGGACCCGGAAGAGTACACCAAGGACTCCGAGCACATCCGCCGCACCGCTCTCGAGCTGATGGCCAAGATTCCGACCATCATTGCGCTCGACATCCGACGCCGCCGTGGCGAGGGCTACATCGAGCCAGACCGCAAGAAGGGCTTTGCCGAGAACTTCCTGTGGATGGTCTTCGGCGACGAGGAAGGCTCGCCGGCTAACTCCCGCTCCGATATTGAGGCATTCGACAAGTCCCTCATCCTCTACGCTGAGCATTCCTTCAATGCGTCGACCTTCGCGGCTCGCGTGGTCACCTCGACCATGTCGGACACCTACTCCGCAGTGACCGCCGCAATCGGTGCTTTGAAGGGCCCGCTGCACGGTGGCGCAAACGAGGCCGTCATGCACAACTTCTTAGAGGTTGGCGACCCAGCCAAGGCAGAGGAGTGGACCCTCAATAAGCTCAAGAACAAGGAACTGGTGATGGGCTTTGGTCACCGCGTCTACAAGAACGGTGACTCCCGCGTGCCGACCATGGAGGCAGCATTCCGCGAGCTGGCTAAGGACCATGGCCAGGAGCAGTGGGTTGCAATGTACGAGAACATGTCCAAGACCATGTATGAGAACACCTCCATCAAGATCCAGCCGAACCTGGACTTCCCGGCTGGCCCCGCGTACCACATCCTGGGCTTCGACATTGAGTTCTTCACCCCGATCTTCGTGATGGCCCGCATCACCGGTTGGACCGCCCACATCGTGGAGCAAAACGAGAACAACTCCCTGATCCGCCCGCTGTCTGCCTACAACGGCAAGGAGCAGCGCTCCGTTCCGCCGAAGCAGATCTAATGAGCCGCTGTGCTTGACGACGGGCGCTGCACGTAGCGAAGGCATGACATGCCAACGCCACTTGCAGCGCCTAGTGCTATTGCGCCTGCAGCAATAAGAAGTGCCTTCCAATCGATAGCAAAGGTGAGGCCATCTCCCATTGCGTAGACCATTCCGGCAAGCGGGAGGATTCCAGCAATACAGCCAGTAATGATCGCAGTACATGCCAGTGTGGCCGTCGTGAGTACAACGATTCTTAGGTGCCAGGAAGAATCGAGGCCAAGTACTTTGAAGGTGGTCTCGATTGCTTCGGTAGCGCGAGCAAGTTGCCGCGAGAAAACAAAGGTTACGGCTAACGCGCTGAGCAGCGCGGCTGCCAAACTGATGTAGAACGCCCGCGGTGTCGAAGAGGTTTGAACCAGCGGCAGTAGTACGAGCTCGTGGGGGATACGGGCTTGCGCAGCGCTATCAAGAAAGCGCTTTTCTTGGTCTTCCTGGAGACCCGTAAAGACCCATTGTGTCCTACCTGCCGGTGCATCTAGTTTCTGCGCCGTGGATTCGAGGATAATTCCTCCAGCCAGCTTCTCCCAGTGAGGTCCGAAGTCGATACTCACCGCTGGAAGGGTTGTGGGACTGGGATTTCTGCTCGTGCTGATTGAAGCATGGTCATGGTCGATGAATCTGTTATCGCGGACCAATGCTCCGGTCGCAAGGACATCTTTTTCCGAGGCAGTAAGCTCTCGGTCTAAGAGCCGTTCTACGTCATGAACGGATTCGACGCCCAGTACACCAAAAGTCCCCGACATCTCCGTGGGCATTTCCAGCGTGGCTTGGACATAAGAAATACGAACTGGGGCGGGCACACCCAACGCAGTGGCGACGTGCTGAACGGAATCAGCGTTTGTAGCTAGGCCATCATCTGTCTTCTTTAAAACGTGTGCCTGGTTTGGGGCGATTGTTGACGTCAAGCTGTCGTTCTCACTGGCTGTAAAACTGGCTGACATCGAACTACTGAACACCGCGGTTCCCATGCACAGGACCAACAACACCAGACCCGTACCAATGAGTTGACGGTGTTTTTCGGCAAATCTCAGGGCCACGCCTGCTGGAGTGTAGGGCCGGCTGGTTCGCGGACAGCGTGCGAGAAGAAGAGAAAAGACGATGCACATCGCCACGGTTGGCGCTGGCGCCCATGTTTCGAATACGTCGGGCCCCAGCAGTGCTGCAGCGAACGTGAAGAGGACAGCGACAAGGACAATAACGACTGCACCCCAGCGTAAGAATGATGCCGATGGGGTCGGTGTCGGGAAGTCCTTCCAGAACGGATGAGGTTGAGCCGACGGCGCGGTGGCAATAGCACCAATCAGGAGTGCTGCTAGCGAGCTAGCGAGAAGAAGCACTAACCATTTCCATGGAATCAGGACTCCAGGATCAGGCAAACCTCCAAGTCCAGAAATGAAAGGGCGCGCACATTGTGCCAGACCTGCACCCAATACGAGTCCTGCGACGGAGTACATCAAGGCTGAACGAAGCAGGATGAATGCGCTGGACTTCCACAATAGGAAGGGCGAGATTCCTAGCTCGAAAAACCGCTGGCTCAACGGGCGAAGTACCTGGTAGGTAATCCGCCACAGGAAGAAGATCAAAGCGCATGGGATGACAACGGCGAACAGGCCGAAGAAGAAGGAATAGCTATCGGCGAATCCTGAAGGCGGCGTTGCGAGCAAGCTTTCTCGGGTGAGAAGCGATGCCGAGAAGGCGTCGTCAAGCGCTGCACGATCGACGAGGTCTGCATCCCCGATCTGACTCCTAATGAACTCGGTGAGGGCTGCAGGAGTCTTTCCTTCGGAACCGAAAACAATTGGCCGGACCGAAGCGGAGGTCATGGAATAAGCGTCAGCGTCGATGGTGTTCCACGTTCCCGACGCGCCGTACACAGCTTCTTCATGCTTGTGGAAGGAATTCGATGCAACGCCAACGATACGGAGAGGTAGCGTGCCGTTGAATGCAGTTGTGTTCTCTCCAAGACTAAGGTTCACGTCCTCGGTGACTACTACCTCGCCAGGAGCGCTAGGCCAATGGCCCTGAACCAATGCCAACCCAAAATCGGGAGCTTGATCTTCCCAGTGAGACTCCTTGTAGACAAGGGAATTTGAAGGATCGCTATCGACATAGAGATCGTAAGTCTCGAGCTGGGCAGTAAATCCCCGCTCTGGGGAATCAAGTTGTGGCAGCGTCTGCTCAACCACGCCCGCCCGCGTGTACACAGGCACGTCCACGCGCACGGCGTTGTTTCCCAATTCTGACTGCGCCTTCTGCTGCGGGGACAACGTCATGAAGAGATCGGCCGAGACAGCAAATGCGAATAATCCTAAGCACACTGCGATTGCCGCTGCGCCGAAGCGGTACCGTTTCGAAGAATGCACGACTTTCGTAATCAGTTCATTGAGCATGCGGGGCTGCTTTCCCGATCTGGCCGTCGATCAGCGTGTAGGCCGTGCTGCAATAGTCGAGCATGATGGGATCGTGGCTGGTTGCTAGCACGGTTGTGCCAGTTGATGCGAGCTTTTTGAAGAGTCGAAAAATGCCATGGGAGTTCTCGGAATCGAGCGCAGCAGACGGCTCATCAGCCAAGAGAATTCGCCGGTTCCCAGACAGTGCTCGGGCGATTCCGACTCTTTGACACTGGCCGCGCGACATCTCTGCGGGAAATCGTTGAGCAAGTTCTGCTAGTCCTACCTGGGCTAATGCCTCGGAAGCCTTGTTGTGTGCCGCCGTTTCATCGACACCCGCTGCGGCAAGCACAAGCATGACATTTTCGAGCGCGGTGAGTTCATTCATTAATAAGTCGTCTTGATGGACGAAACCGATTGTGTTGCGGCGCAAGGCGAGTAGTTCCTTGGGAGCAGCGGTGGATACACAGGTATCGAAGACCGAGATTGAGCCTTCATCGATAGGTAGAAGACCTGCAACCGCGCGCAGGAGAGTGGTTTTGCCGGAGCCGCTCTTTCCTGAAATTCCGAGAAACTCACCTTCATCAACCTCTAGGCTTGTGCCTTTGAGAACATGCGTGCGCTGGGCGCCTTCGCCTAAATACTTGTGGACGTTAGAAATGGTGACTGAATTCATGAGCTCTTTGCAGCAGAGAGGCTCGCGTCAAGGTCGTTGACCGAGGCTTGAGCGGGAACAGAATGGCTGGTGGCGAGACCTCAGCTTAAAGCTGGTATCCGTCTTCATTATGAATCCTTCAGAAGTGAAAGACGAAGTTGGTTTGTTAACTTTATCGAAGAATAGCAACCCTGAAGAATGTATGTCACGAGGTTTATATCTTTGCGGCAGAGGGGTAGGTTCCGCCCGCTTTGATTCTGAAACGATATGGGTTGGGGTGTTTAGAGGTATGCATGGTGAGTTTAGTGAGAAACTGAACAATTTCTGTTGAGCTATATGTCGAATTTCGCCCGCGTTGTCGCCTCGGACACTATCCTTGTCTTCGTATTGTTCCTATCTGAAAGGACCACTCCTAGTGTCTGATACCGCCCACAAGCCCTTCTCCAAGATCTTGGTGGCCAACCGCGGTGAGATTGCCGTGCGTGCTTTCCGCGCGGCCTTTGAGGTTGGTGCCAAGACGGTCGCCATTTACCCCAAGGAAGACCGCAACTCCTTCCACCGCGCGTTCGCTAATGAGGCAGTGCGCATTGGTACCGAAGGCCAGCCGGTCAAGGCTTACTTGGACATCAATGAGGTGATTCGCGCCGCCAAGAAGTCCGGTGCGGATGCCATTTACCCAGGCTATGGCTTCCTCTCTGAGCGTGCGGATCTGGCCCGAGCCTGCCGTGACAACGGCATCAAGTTCATCGGCCCCACGGCTGAGACCCTCGACCTGACCGGCGACAAGGCTGCCGCTGTGGCTGCAGCTGAGGAAGCAGGGCTGCCGACTCTGAAGGACTCGAAGCCCTCGACGGACGTCGACGAGCTGGCGGAATACTCCAAGGACTTCGAGTTCCCCGTCTTCGTAAAGGCAGTTGCCGGCGGTGGCGGCCGCGGTATGCGCTTCATTGAGAACGAAGCAGAACTGAAGACCAAGTGTGCGGAGGCATCCCGCGAGGCGGAGGCCGCCTTCGGTGACGGCCACGTCTACCTTGAGACCGCGGTGATTCGCCCGCAGCACATTGAGGTGCAGATTCTGGCTGACTCCCAGGGCAACGTCATGCACCTGTACGAGCGCGACTGCTCCGTGCAGCGTCGCCACCAGAAGGTCGTCGAGATCGCCCCGGCGCCGACCCTGGACCCGGAGCTGCGTGACCGCATCTGTGCGGACGCCGTAAAGTTCTGTGAGCACATTAACTATGAAGGCGCCGGTACCGTCGAGTTCCTCGTCGATGAGAAGGGCAACCACGTCTTCATCGAGATGAATCCGCGTGTGCAGGTTGAGCACACCGTGACCGAGGAGGTCACGGGGGTGGACATCGTGAAGTCCCAGATGCAGATTGCCGCGGGCCTCTCCCTGGAGGAGCTGGGCCTGAAGCAGGAGGATATCCACATCACCGGCGCAGCGCTGCAGTGCCGTATTACCACCGAGGATCCCTCCAACGGCTTCCGCCCGGATACCGGCACGCTGACCCAGTACCGCTCGCCGGGCGGCGCGGGCGTGCGTCTCGACGGCGCAACGGCCGTCGGCGCGGAGATCTCGCCGAACTTTGACTCCCTGCTGGTGAAGATGACCTGCCGCGGTGTCAACTTTGAACAAGCCGTGGCACGTGCGCAGCGAGCGCTCAATGAGTTCACCGTGGCCGGCGTGGCCACCAACATCGGCTTCCTGCGTGCTCTGCTGCGCGAGCCGGACTTCGTCAACACCCGCGTGGACACCAGCTTCATTCCGGAGCACCCGGATCTGCTCAAAGCTCCGCCGGCCGTGGACGAGTCCGGCCGCATCATCGACTACATCGCTGACGTGACCGTTAATAAGCCGAACGGCGAGCGTCCGACCATCCTGCGCCCCTTCGATAAGCTGCCGGATTTGGACTTTAACTCCGAGTTGCCGCGCGGTTCCCGCGACGACTTGCTGGAGCTGGGCCCGAAGAAGTGGGCAGAAAAGATCCGCAAGCAGGATGCCCTGGCCGTCACCGATACCACCTTCCGTGACGCCCACCAGTCCCTGCTGGCCACCCGCGTGCGCGGTACCGACTTGGTCACCGCTGCTGAGGCTGTCGCGCGCATGACCCCGGAGCTCTTCTCCGTCGAGGCGTGGGGCGGCGCAACGTACGACGTCGCCATGCGCTTCCTCAAGGAGGACCCGTGGGTCCGCCTGGATCTGCTGCGTGAGGCAATGCCGAACCAGAACATCCAGATGCTGCTGCGTGGCCGCAACACCGTGGGCTATTCGCCGTACTCCAACGATGTGTGCACCAGCTTCGTGCAGGAGGCCGCCAAGTCCGGCGTGGATGTCTTCCGCATCTTTGACGCGCTGAACGACGTCACCCAGATGCGCCCGGCTATCGACGCCGTCCTGGAGACCAACACCACCGTGGCCGAGGTTGCCATGGCCTACTCGGGCGACATGTGCTCGCCGGGGGAGAAGCTCTACACGCTGGACTACTACCTGAAGCTGGCTGAGGAAATCGTGAACACCGGTGCACACGTGCTGGCCATTAAGGATATGGCTGGCCTGCTGCGTCCGGAGTCCGCTTCCAAGCTGGTCATGGCGCTGCGCAAGGAATTCGACCTGCCGGTCCACGTCCACACTCACGACACCGCGGGCGGCCAGCTGGCTACCTACTACGCTGCGGCGCTCTCTGGCGCGGACGTCGTCGACGGTGCTTCCGCACCGCTGGCTGGCACCACCTCGCAGCCTTCGCTGTCCGCCATCATCGCGGCGTTCTCCAACTCTTCGCGCGACACCGGCATCGATCTGCAGGCCGTCTCCGATCTCGAGCCTTACTGGGAGGCTGTCCGCCAGCTCTATCGTCCGTTTGAGAAGGGCATTCCTGGCCCGACCGGCCGTGTCTACCGCCACGAGATTCCAGGCGGCCAGCTGTCCAACCTGCGTGCGCAGGCTACCGCGCTTGGCTTGGAGGACCGTTTCGAGGTCATCGAGGACACCTATGCCGCTGTCAATGAGATGCTTGGCCGTCCGACCAAGGTGACCCCGTCCTCCAAGGTTGTTGGTGACTTGGCTCTGCACCTCGTGGGGGCGGGCGTCGATCCAGCAGACTTCGAGGCCAACCCCACCAAGTACGACATCCCGGATTCCGTCATCGCGTTCCTCCGCGGCGAGCTCGGTACCCCTCCGGGTGGCTGGCCACCGCTGCGCGACAAGGTCCTTGAGGGCCGCGCGCCTGGCGACGTATCCGTCAAGCCAGTACCGGAAGAGGAGAAAGCTCACCTGGTCTCCGACAACTCTGACGAGCGCCGTGCGTCCCTGAACCGACTGCTCTTCCCGAAGCAGTTCGAGGAGTTCAATGAGTTCCGCCGCACCTTTGGTAACACTGAGGCGCTCACGGACACCGTCTTCCTCTACGGCTTGGAAGAGGGCAACGACTACATCGTCCACTACTTCCCGGAGGGCTCCAACGATCGTGCGGATCTCAAGACGATCACGCTGCGTCTCGACGCCCTTGGCGAGCCGGATGAGAAGGGCATGCGCAACGTTGTGCTCAACGTCAATGGCCAGATTCGCCCGATGAAGGTCCGCGACAACAACGTGGAGTCCTCTGTGGCCACCGTGGAGAAGGCCGACCCGTCCAACGACGGCCACGTGGCCGCGCCTTTCGCGGGCGTGGTCAACGCCACCGTGAAGGCTGGCGACGAGGTCAAGGCCGGCGACCAAGTCGCCGTCATCGAGGCCATGAAGATGGAAGCCTCCATCTCCGCAACCAAGGACGGCAAGGTCGAGCGCGTAGCCATCGGCCAGGCCACCAAGGTCGAAGGTGGCGACCTCATCGTGGTCATTAACTAAACGGCTATAAGCTGTCAACAGAAGAGCGCCCCTCCCGCTGACCTTTGAAGCGTCGGCGGGAAGGGCGCTCTATTCTGCGCGGTTGCAACCTAGTGGGCGAAGTACTTGACCATGGTGGGCGCCTCCGAATTACCGGGGACGGTGATGTCTTCGAAGCCTTCGGATTCGTAGAGCTTGCGGGCGCCAGGGTTCTTGGGGTCGACCCACAGTGCAATCGCGGGGGCCTCTTGGGCCTCAGCGAGGTCGCAAATGTTGCGCAGCAGGCGGCGGCCCACGCCTAAGCCACGGTAGCGGTGTTCCACCGCGATGAATAGCTCGGGGATTTCCTCCGGGTCAAAACGGGTTGCCCACTGGGATTCGTCGAAAGGCTCTGCTTCCGGGTTACCCAGGTACGCCGCACCTTTGCGCGCACCGGTGTAGTAGCGCAGCCACGCACCGCCCATCGGTACGTTATGACTTGAAACGGCGATGCAGCCGCCGTCGACAAGCGGCGACCATTCGTCGATGTACAGGCCCACGTCTGCCGTGTGGAAGTCAGGGACGGCAGCCTCTTCGTCGCCCAAAACATCAGCGAGGAAGAGCAGACGGGACAGGTAGGTCCGGTCTGGCTCCTTGGCCAGCCGGACCCCATAAGCAGAGTCGTTGGCAGTCATTCCACCGACTCTAGTGAGCTATTTGATCTCCAGCAATGGGGCGCCCTTGTTGATCTGGGCGCCCTGCTCCACAGCGAGGCCGGTCACGGTGCCGGACTTGTGGGCCTTGACTGGGTTTTCCATCTTCATGGCCTCGAGGATGAGCACGACGTCGCCTTCTGCGACCTCCTGGCCCTCCTCGACGTTGACCTTGATGACGGTGCCCTGCATTGGTGCCACGACGGCGTCGCCAGACGCAGCGGCCTTGGCGCCGCCACCGCGACGCTTCTTGGACTTCTTGCGCGGAGAACCGCCACCGAAGATGAGGTTGGACGGCAGCGCAATCTCAATGCGGCGGCCAGCGACCTCAACCACGAACTTCTGGGCTGGGTCTGCATCGTCCTCAGCCGGAGCATCTGGGTCGACGTACGCAGGCAGCTCGCCCACCCACTCTTCTTCAATCCACTTGGTGTAGACATCGAAGGACCCGTTCTCAGCGGTAAACGCAGGGTCGCTCACGATGGCCTGGTGGAAAGGAATGACGGTCGGAAGGCCCTCGACGGTGTACTCCGACAGGGCGCGGCGTGCGCGCTGCAGCGCGGTCTCGCGGTCTTGACCCCAGACGATGAGCTTGGCCAGCATGGAGTCGAACTGGCCACCGATGACGGAGCCTTCACGCACGCCGGAATCCACACGCACGCCTGGGCCTGCTGGCTCTGCATACTTGACGACGTTGCCCGGTGCCGGCATGAAGCCAGCCGCAGCGTCCTCGCCGTTGATGCGGAACTCGAATGCGTGGCCGCGCGGGGTTGGGTCCTCGGTGAAGGAAAGCTTGCCACCCTCTGCGATGTTGAACTGCTCGCGAACGAGGTCGAGGCCGGTGGTCTCCTCGGAAACCGGGTGCTCGACCTGCAGACGGGTATTGACCTCAAGGAAGGAGATGAGACCGTCGGAGCCAACGAGGTACTCGACGGTACCTGCGCCGTAGTAGCCTGCCTCGCGGCAAATGCGCTTAGCGGACTCGTGGATGGAAGCGCGCTGCTCGTCGGTGAGGAACGGCGCTGGTGCTTCCTCCACTAACTTCTGGAAGCGGCGCTGCAGGGAGCAGTCGCGGGTGCCCACGACGACGACGTTGCCGTGCTGGTCAGCTAGGACCTGGGCCTCAACGTGGCGAGCCTTGTCGAGGTAGCGCTCGACGAAGCATTCGCCGCGGCCGAATGCTGCGGTGGCCTCACGGGTAGCGGAGTCGAAGAGCTCTGCGACCTCGTCGCGGTTGTAGGCAACCTTCATACCGCGTCCGCCGCCGCCGAAGGCAGCCTTGATAGCGATGGGCAGGCCATGCTCGTCGGCGAAGGCCTCAACCTCGGCGGCATCCTTGACCGGGTCTGGGGTGCCTGGCGCCATTGGGGCGTCGGCGCGCTCGGCGATGTGGCGGGCAGTGACCTTGTCGCCCAAGTCGCGGATGGACTGTGGGGAAGGGCCGATCCAGATGAGGCCTGCGTCGATGACAGCCTGGGCGAAGTCGGCGTTCTCAGACAAGAAGCCGTAGCCCGGGTGAATGGCGTTGGCGCCGGATTTTGCTGCGGCGTCGAGAATCTTGTCAAAGACAAGGTAGGACTCGGCGGAATTTTGGCCGCCGAGGGCGAAAGCCTCGTCTGCCAAAGCTACGAAAGGCGCGTCGGCGTCTGGCTCTGCATACACAGCGACGGAGGCGATGCCAGCGTCGCGCGCGGCGCGGATCACGCGGACTGCAATCTCACCGCGGTTAGCAACTAGCAGCTTGGTGATCTTCTTGGTTTCAACTGCCACGGCAGGAACCCTCCTGATAAAACTCGAATTGGACTGTCCACTATTCTTGCACACAAAAACATGAGAAAACCGTCAGGTTCCGGTTTTGTTTCCAAAAATATTCCCGCACCAGCGTCGATGCGGGAAAATGCGGCGTGTTGAGTGCTTAAGTATGATGCTTCTCGCTATTGATTAACCTTCGATAGGCATGCGGATCATGTTGCCCCATTCGGCCCAGGAGCCGTCGTAGACCTTGGCGTCCTTGAACCCAAGGAGGAAGGTCAAGACAAACCAGGTGTGCGCAGCCTGTGCGCCGACGTGGGAGTAGAGGACGGTCTCGGAAGCGGGTTCCAGCTCGCCGTAGTTTACGTTGAGCTCGGAAAGCGCGCGGAAGCAGCCGTTGGGGTAGACCGCGCGGTCCCACTCTAGGTTCACGGCGCCTGGGATGTGGCCGTGGCGCATGGTGGTGCCGTATGCGGAGTCGCCGTTGGGGGACTCGTGGGTGGCCTCGCCAAAGAACTCCTCCGGCGTGCGGGTGTCTACGAGTTTTGCGGTCGTGCCGCGAACTTGGTCCACAAAGATGCGGTAAGTCTCGTCGTTGCGCTCTACCTCTGGGTAATCAGACTCTGGGAAGTCGGGAACCATAAAAGAGGTGTCGCGCTCTTCGGTAACCCAAGCATCTCGGCCACCGTCGAGGAGACGGACGTCCGGGTGGCCGTAAAGCTCAAATACCCACAGGGCGTAGGCGGCCCACCAGTTGGCTTTGTCGCCGTAGATAACCACAGTGTCATCACGCTTGATTCCTTTGTCGCGCATGAGCTGTGCGAAGCCTTCCGCGCTGACGATGTCGCGGGTAACGGGGTCCAGTAGCTCCGTCTGGAAGTTGATGCGGGAGGCGGTGGGCACGTGGCCGATGTCGTAGAGGAGGGAATCCTCGTCAACCTCGATTACGCGTAGGCCTTTAATGCCTAGGCGGGCCGATAGCCAGGGTGCAGATACGAGACGCTCTGGGTGTGCATACTCTTGGAACGGAGGATTGGGATCGAACTCGGCCATGGTTCGCCTACCTTTCTATGAAGGGGATTTTGGTTAGGCATGTTTAGTCAAATCAACTTTAACGCGAAAACCTCTAGATTGGTCACCCAGTGCCCCTACTGTGTCGTTGGATACATTCTTGGCCTACTGTGCATGAGTCGAAACTACTGGTTATAACAAGTGTGCAGGTCAAGCCCTAAAAATGATTTCTGAGCGGCGAAAATGACCGGGGTTAAGGCGGGGTTAGCAAGCGAGCGCAGGGTCAAATACTGCGATATTTTTAAAACGTGGTGCGGTGCAGAACGCTGCATATTCACTCTCTAATTCTCGTTAAATATGGCGGGCCAGAGCAGTAGTGGCCCAGTGTGCCGGACCAATACCCACAAACCCCAAACGAAAGGGAATTGCTGTGCATAAGGCAATCGTCGTCTTCGAGGTCGAGGGCGGATCTGACAAGCAGCTCAACGGTCACCGCAAGGACACCATGCCTATCGTCGACTCCATCAAGGAAGCCGGCTGGCACTCCGAGGTCGTGTTCTTCCGCCCAGAGTGGTCCGAGCGCATCTTCGAGTACGTCTCTGAGAACTTTGACGCTTACATCTCCCGCGTGAACCCAGGCAACATCCCGGGTGGCGAGAAGGGCTATTTCGACCTGTTGACCAAGCTCTCTGAGGCTGGCCTGGTAGGCATGTCCACTCCTTACGAGATGATGGCATATGGCGCAAAGGATGCGCTGGTCAAGCTCAACGACACTGAACTAGTCCCGGCTGACACCGCGGCTTACTACGACGTTGAGTCTTTCCACAACACCTTCCCGACCTCCATCTCCTACGGTGAGCGCGTTCTTAAGCAGAACCGCGGCTCGACCGGTGAGGGCATCTGGCGCGTCCAGATTGAGGACAAGTCCCTTGAAGTAACTCCGGGCACCGCGCTTCCGCTGGACACCAAGCTCAAGTGCACCGAGGCTGTGGACAACCACACCGAGGTTCGCGAGCTCGGCGAGTTCATGGACTTCTGCGACCAGTACATTATCGGTGACAACGGCATGCTCGTCGATATGCGCTTCATGCCGCGCATCGTTGAGGGCGAGATCCGCATTCTTCTCGTTGGTCCGGATCCAGTATTCGTGGTCCACAAGAAGCCAGCTGAAGGCGGCGATAACTTCTCCGCTACCTTGTTCTCCGGTGCGAAGTACACCTACGACAAGCCAGAGGCTTGGCAGGGCTTGGTTGACATGTTCGCAGATGTTCGCCCTGTCATCGCTGAGAAGCTCGGCGGCGACAACATTCCGCTTATCTGGACTGCTGACTTCATGCTTGCCGACGGCGAGAATGGCGAGGACACCTATGTTCTCGGCGAGATTAACTGCTCCTGCGTTGGCTTCACCTCTGAGCTCGACATGGGCATCCAGGAGAAGGTTGCAGCTGAGGCAATCAAGCGCGTGGAAGCAAAGCACGCTTAAGGTATAGCCATAAAATCAGCTTTATCTTCAATAACTCCGTAGCCTCCAACAGGGAGGGTACGGGGTTATTTTCGTACTCATAACAAGGGGAGTGGTCCCCATTGGGCTGCCGATTGGTTCTATCTGTTGTATTTTCAAGTGTGCGTGATTTAAGACGCAGTTAAGTAATCGAAAGGAAAATCTCGCTAATGACCAATCCAGACCAGTACGGAGAAAAGAACTCCGAGCAGAACCCGCAGCATGCCGCCGAGGACTCATTTGGTTCTTCCTCCTTTGGCAATTCTGACTTTGGTAGCTCCGACTTAGGGCAGTCTGATTTTGGCGGTTCTTCCTTCGGAGCAGCTAGCTCTTTCGATTCTTCCGAAGCTTCCGGCGTGCACCACGCAGAAGGCGAAGAGACCTTAAACTTTGGAGAAGATTCCGTGGCTAACCATGCTTCTGATTCGGACTTCGGCGCTTCAGAGTTCGGTGGTTCGGACTTTGGCAGCAACAATGACTTTGGCGGCTCTGACTTCGGCAACAGCGACTTTGATAGCAGCGACTTCGGCAACAGCGACTTCGGCCAAGCTGATTTCTCCCAGGCAAGCTATGCAGGTTCTGATAACTCTGTAGCCGGCTCCTCGAATGCCGCTGGCTCCGCGGCAGAACCAGCGTCAAGCAATGACTTCAATCAGGGTGGCTTCGGTCAGCCGGTCCCGCCTGCAGGCAACTTCAACCAGGGCGGCTTCAACCAGCAGTTCCAGAGCCAGCAGAACCAGCCGGGCCAGCCACAGCAGGGCTTTGGCGGATTCCCGCAGCAGGGGCAGCCGCAGCCAGGTCAGCCAGGCCAGCAGGCTTTTGGCGGCTATCCACAGCAGAACCACGGCGGCTTCAACCAGCCAGCACAGCAGGGCTTTGGCGCGTACCCTCAGGGCCTGCAGCAGGCACAGCCGCAGAAGGATAGCTTCTTCAAGTCCCTATTCGACTTCAAGTTCTCCAGCTTCATCACCGTGAAGTTCGCTTCCGTCATCTACATCATCGCGATGATAGTCGGTGTCCTGTGGTGGCTCGGTGGCTTGCTCTTCGCAGTCATGGGCGGCTCCCTCGGCGGCCTCGCTGGCTCGTTGTCCGGCAGCTCCTTCGGTGGCGGCATGGCAGTGATGATGATCTTCGGACACCTCATTTTCGGCACCCTGGGCTTGGTCCTTTACCTTATCCAGGTTCGCCTCGTTCTGGAGTTCTTCGTGGCAAACATCCAGACCACTGAGAACACCAAGAAGCTCGTTGAAAACGCTGAGGCGGACAAGTAAGGCTCTTTTGAGTAACGAACACCAGAGTTCGTTGGTTTTCCACCTTCCCCCGGTTCTTCCTGAATAGGAACGAACCGGGGTTTGCTGTTTGGGCGTGCTTGGCAGCCAAGTTTGTATATCCTGCTTGGGATAGCGGTGGTTACCGAATTGGAAAACCGAGGCTCCCATGACTGACTTTGAATCGATAGCCGGCGTCGGCAAGCGCGGGCTCGAGCGCCTGAATGCGGCGTTGCAGGAGCAGGGGATGGACCTTCACGGAGCACCAGCCCCGGAGGACCGCAGCGCGACCTTCACTCGCGGACACACAGGCAAAAACTCCGAGGATATGGCAGGGGCCAAGATTTCTCTTTATGGGCTACCGCACGATGAGGATCTGCTGGAACGACTCGTTAAGCACACCGTGAGCAAGTCCTGTCTGTACATTAACAAGCCAGAAGACGTAGACCTTAAGGTGCTCGAGGAGCTCATTCGGCGCGGCTGGGAATCCGCGCCCGCCGGCTGCTAGAAAGTTACTTTAGTCAAGGAGACGGGCGACGGAGTCTGGGTCGGCGTCGGAAAGCATCTGGCGGAGACGGTCGTACTCGTCCTCCTCACCAATGGCCTGCGCCGCGTGCGCGAGGGCAGCAATGGCGCGCAGGACGCCCTGGTTCGGCTCGTGCTCGAAAGGAACCGGACCCCAGCCCTTCCAGCCGTTGCCGCGCAGGCGGTCAAGGCTGCGGTGGTAGCCCGTGCGGGCATAGGCATAAGCGGTGATGTAGGCAGTAGGCATGGCCTCATCCTCGCGCAAGCGCGTGAGCTCCTGCTCGGCGAGCAAAGCCCACAGCAGCGGGGAGTTGGGGTATTCTACAATGCCAGCCTGCAGGTCAGCGGTGGAATCAGCGCCGGGATCAGCAGGCAGCTTGATGGGGGCGGGTGCGAGCATGTCTTTCATTTCCATGCCCGCTAGACTACCGCGCCCGCCGGACAATGGCAGCGGCCACGTCTTAAGGCTTGGCCCAGAAGTCTGAGACGCAGAGGTCAAAGGAGTACAAGGAACGGCGGACAACCGGCAGCGATAGTCCGATGACCGAGGAAGGATCGCCCTCGATACGGTCAATGAACCAACCGCCGATTGCCTCCAAGGTGAAGGCACCGGCGCATTCCAAAGGTTCACCAGTCGCGGCATAGGCGGCGATGTCGCGCTCGTTTGCCGCGGCGAAAAAGACGCTGGTGCGCGAGGTTTCAACGTGGCGCTTGTCGCCCTGGATGATGCAGTGTCCGGTGAGCAGCTCTGCACGGCGGCCAGCCTGGGAGCGCCAGCGTTCAATCGTGGCGTCGACAGTGTGTGGCTTGCCTTGGAGTACGCCGTCGAGAAGCAGCATGGAATCGCCCCCGATGACGACGTCCTGCGGGTACTCGGGCGCGATCTTTTCCGCTTTTGCGGTGGCCAATGCTGCGACGATATCGGCAGGAGCTGCGCCGCTTAGCGACGTCTCGATAGCCTCCTCATCCACGTGCGCGGGCGCCAAAACGGGCTCAACCCCGGCCCCACGCAGAATGGAAGCGCGGGACGGGGATTGAGAAGCGAGGACGATTCGCATCCTTCAAGCAGCCTTTAGTAGTAACGCACGTTGCGGAAGGCGGACGGGTTGAAGACGTCCTGTGCGCCGTATGCGTCGAAACGCTCGTCGAGGCGGCCCCACAGGTTGCGCTCGCCGGCGTCAGAACCGGCCTGCTTTGCGCGGGCATCAGCACTGAGCTGCGCTAGGACTGCGGTAAGTGCGGCAACCTCATCGTCGGAGGGGTTGCCCTTGAGTACACGAAATGTTGGTGCGGTCATGGATTCTCCTTTTAGAGGGTGATGTTACCGTGCTTCTTCGGGGCCTGGGCGACGATCTTGCGTTCCAGAAGTCGCAGGCCTTCGACGAGGTAGCCGCGGGTTGCGGAGGGTTCGATGACATTATCAACCAAACCGCGCTCGGCAGCGGCATAGGGGTGCAGGAACTGCTCGGCGAGCTCTGTTTCCTGCTCCGGGGTAGCTTCCTCGCCATAGATGGCCAGCGCAGCCTGGGATGCCTGGGTGACGGCGATTTCAGCGGTAGGCCATGCGTAGGCCAAGTCTGCGCCTAAGTCCTTGGAACCCATGAATACATAAGCCGGGCCGATTGCCTTGCGGGTGATAACGGTCAGCTTGCCCACGGTTGCCTCTGCGTAAGCGAAGGAAAGCTTCGAAGCGCGGCGCAACAGGCCGGACTTCTCTTCTTCCGGAGTAGGGACGAAGCCAGGGGAATCGACGAACTCGATGACCGGGGTATTGAAGGCATCGCAGGCGCGGATGAAGCGGGCAGCCTTTTCGGAACCTGCTGAATCCAGTGCACCTGCTAGGGCTAGCGGCTGGTTAGCCACGATGCCGACTGGGCGGCCTTCGATGTATGCAAAGCCGGTGATGATGTTTTCGGCGGCGTCGGCCGCGAGCTCGAAGAAGGTGTATTCGTCGACGACGGTGTTAATGACGTCGTGCATGTCGTAGGCCTCGGCAGCGGTATCCGGGATGATGGTGTCGAGCTTGTGGTCGCGGTCGCTGACGTTGTCCGCAATGGAGCCAGAGCTAATCTCAGCGGCAACGCGTGGGGCTTCGGCACGGTTGTTGGCCGGCAGGAATGCGAGCACGTCGCGGGCAAGGGCTACGGCCTCGGCGTCGGACTGCGCGACGAGGTGAGCGGTGCCAGCTGCAGCGTGCACGGCGGCGCCGCCGAAGGTCTCTGCTTCCGCGCCAGCGATGTGCGGCGCTGCCTGGTGGAGGGTAGCTCCCTGGGTGATGATGAGGACGTCGGAAAGCGTCGGCGCAAAAGCAGCGATGCCCTCGGTGTTACCTACAACGACACCGATCTGCGGAATGAGGCCGGAGGCCTGGGTTACGCGTGCCATGATGCGGGCGTAGCCAGCCAGAGTGACGATGCCTTCTTGGACGCGCGGACCGGTGGAGTCATACAGGCCGATGATTGGGACACCGGTCTTGAGTGCAAGGTCGTAGACCTTGGTGAGCTTTTCTGCGTACGCCTCGCCGAGGGTGCCGTCGAAAACAGTGGGGTCCTGGCTGAAGATGCAAACCTTGCGGCCGTCGACGGTGCCATAGCCGGTGACGACGCCGTCGGTGTACGGACGATCGTGCTCACGGCCGAAGTCGGTCGAGCGGTGGCGGGCGAGGGCATCGGTCTCGACGAAAGAACCCTCGTCGAGCAGCTTCTCGATGCGCTCGCGAGCGCTCAAGTTTCCTGCGGCATGGATTGCCTCGAGGGTCTCGGCGCCCATGGGGGTGCGCGACTCGCTGAGGCGGTTGTTGAGATCCTCGATCTTGCCAGCCGTGGTTTTCAGATCAGTCATAGGGACTAATTCTACAACCCGTCTTCTTAGAGCGGGATGTTGCCGTGCTTGCGTGCAGGGCGTGCCACATTCTTGTCGGCGTAGAGGCGCAAGTTCTTGGTGATGGCGCTGCGGGTCTCGGAGGGGAGAATCACGGCGTCGATAAGCCCGCGCTCAGCAGCCTTATATGGGTTGAGCATGTGGTCCTCGTACTCGCGCTCGAAGGACTTTGCCAATTCCTGCACGTCCAGGCCTTTCTCGTGGGCCTGCTTGAGCTCCTTGCGGTAGATAAAGCCCACGGCGCCGGCTGCGCCCATGACGGCAATCTGGGCGGTTGGCCACGCGAGGTTGACGTCTGCACCCAAGCCCTTGGAGCCCATGACGCAGTAGGCGCCGCCGTAGGCCTTGCGCATGGTCACCGTAATCTTCGGGACAGTGGCCTCACCGTAGGCGTAGAGCAGCTTGGCGCCGCGACGCAGAATGCCGTTGTGCTCCTGGGAAGCGCCCGGCAGGAAGCCTGGGACGTCGACAAGCATGACGATCGGAATGTTGAACGCGTCGCAAGTGCGCACGAAGCGTGCGGCCTTCTCAGAAGAGTCGATGTCGAGGCAGCCTGCGTAGACCTGTGGCTGGTTAGCCACGAAGCCAACCGTTTGGCCTTCGATGCGTCCGAATGCGATGACCACGTTCTCGGCGCGCTCAGCCTGGATCTCGAGGTACTCGCCGTCATCGGTGAGCGCTGCGATGACATCCTTTACATCATAAGGCTGGGTAGGGGAGTCAGGGATGATCTCGTCGAGCATGAGGTCGTCAGCGGTTTCCTCGCCGAGCTCTTCGAAAGGCTCAAAAGGAGCGCGCTGACGGTTGTTTGACGGGAGGTATCCCACGAGGTCGTGGACCCAGTCGAGGGCCTCTTCGTCGGAGGATGCGGTGTAGTGCGAGTTGCCGGCCGCGAGCATGTGGACGGACGCGCCACCGAGCTCTTCTTGGGTGATTTCCTCGCCGGTGACGGTCTTGATGACGTCGGGTCCGGTAACGAACATCTTGGACTTCTTGTCCACCATGACCACGAAGTCGGTGAGCGCCGGAGAATAGGCGTTGCCGCCTGCGCAGGCGCCCATGATGACGGAGATCTGTGGGACCACGCCGGAGGCCTTGATGTTTTGGTAGAAGGTCTTGGCGATCCAGTCCAGGGACACGGCACCGTCTTGGATGCGGGCGCCTGCGCCCTCGTAGAGGCCGATGAGCGGGCGCCCGGTGGTGATGGCCAGCTCCATGATCTTGATCATCTTCTCGCCGTAGACCTCACCGAGGGCACCACCGAAGACAGTGCCGTCTTGGGAGAAGATGCAAACCTCGCGGCCGTCGATGGTTCCCCAGCCGGTGACGATTCCGTCGGTCACGGGCTTCTTGGCGGCCATACCGAAGTCGGTGGTGCGGTGTACTGCGAGCATGTCAGTTTCGACGAAGGAGCCTTCGTCGAGGAGGTAGTCCAGGCGGTCGCGTGCGGTGAGGCGGCCCTGATCGCGGACTTTCTGGTGGGCTTTTTCGCCCATGGGCGCAGCAGCTTGCTCGCGCCGGCGCTTTAGCTCAGCAATCTTGCCGGCCGTGGTGGTCGCGTTCATAGAATCAAGATCCGACAAATGTGAGGAAATAGTCATGTTTGGGGAGTTTAGGCAATTTTGCTTGAGTTTTACACCCTGACGCGCCGGTGATTTCCCTCACAAAACTAGTTTGTGCAGGTGAGAGGCTTGCAGAATATGAGGAAACTCTCGTATTTGGCATTTTAACCCTTTGCTGGGCGGGGCGTTTGCCTGGGGTGGTCTCAAATTCTTTAGGGCACTACAAAAAGAAACGTGCCCTTTCTCCCGTGGGGAGTAGGGCACGTTAACGCTCAATGGAAAGGGGGTGCTGTCTTAGGCTGCGAGGCCGAAATCCATCAGGAATAGCTCAACTTCGTACAGCTCCTCCTCGCGAGGGGAGCGGTTATTTACCGCATTGAATGCGGCAACGATATTGCCGGTTGTTGCCGGGGTGGTTCCGCGGTCAACGAGCTCCTCGGTGACGAGCGCTTCCATTGGGGTTGCGTCCAATGCGTCAAGGCCTGTGCCGGTGGCACTCTTGAATGTTGTAGTGAACGAGGAAATCAGTCCGTTAATAGTATTCATTGATGCTCACCTTCTTTCAGTCCATGCAATGAATCAACGGCCGCTTACGGTTGGTATAGAAAATGGTGGCCGAGCTGATGTTTCTGACATGGTACGCTCGGTCCGCTAAGTAGTCAACCTGGAGTTACGCGTTTGTTAACTTTTTGTTAACTTAAGGCGTGGAGTGAAGCAGGCCCTAGTGCTTGCTGGACAAGCCGGGGAACAGCTCCAATCCGAAGTAGTGGTTGATGGAATCCTTGGCAATCCAGGAGATGGCAACCAGGATGATGACGCCCAGTACGGCGTACACGGTCCATCCCAAGACCTTCATCTGAGCGGAAGCTTCGGTATCGCCTACGATAACGCCCTCGCTGTTGCGAATCGGGTCACCGGTCATGCAACGCATGCCCAGAGCGAAAAGGAGCGGGATACCAGCGCCGAAGGCGAGTGCCAAACCAGCGACGCGAGAAATAGCGACGAGAATTTCCATGGCGGTCATGGCGTTGTCCTACTTTCCTTCAATAGTGGTGGTGTGAGCGGCGCTGGAGGCATCGTTGATCACGCCGTGTGCGGCAGTGGCAGCACCTGGTGCGTTGCCAGTGGTGACACCTGCGGCGACCTTCTCGTGTGCTTGCAAGGAGGAGTCGACGGTCTCTGCGTCAGCGCCCCAATCGTCGTTGACATTGGAAGCGTCAACCGGGTTGCGGCGAGCACGCATCAGGATGACGGCGACCATGGCCAGCAGGATGATGGCGTCGACGATAGCGCCGGTGAGAGTGTTGGTAGCACCACTAACGAGGTGGGCAATCCACCAGGTGACGAAGCCAACCGCCGCGGCGCAAGGGAGGGTGATGAGCCATGCAGCAACCATGCGCATTGCGACGCCCCAGCGAACCTGAGCGCCCTTCTTGCCCAGGCCGGTACCGAGGATGGAACCGGTGGAAACGTGGGTGGTGGACAGTGCCATACCGCCAGCGGCGGAGGTGAGGATGATGGCTGCGGAGGAAGCCTCAGCTGCCATGCCCTGTGGGGACTCAATCTCAACGAGGCCCTTGCCCAGGGTACGGATGACGCGCCAGCCGCCGGACAAGGTGCCGGCTGCGATGGCCACAGCACAAGCAACGATGACCCAGGTCGGGATGCGCTGGTCGGAGGTTGCCTCACCGGCTGCAACGAGGGCGAGGAAGATGACACCCATGGTCTTCTGGGCGTCGCCAGCGCCGTGTGCCAGGGAAACCAGGCAGGCGGTGACAATCTGGCCGTGGCGGAAGTGTCCGTTCTTTACGCGCTCCGGAATGGTGTTGGTGACCCAGTAGACCAAGGCGGTACCGCAGGCGGAAACCATGGCTGCGATGAAAGGCGAGGCGATAGCCGGGATGATGATCTTGCCGGCGATGGAGGACCAAGCGACGCCGCCGGTTCCCAGCGCTGCGAAAGCGGCACCGATGAGGCCGCCGAACAGTGCGTGGGAGGAAGAGGACGGCATGCCCAAAAGCCAGGTGAACAGGTTCCAGAAGATGCCGCCGATGAGGCCGGTGAAAACGACTATGAGGAGGGCTTCGCCGTCGGCGCCTACGGAGAGGTTGTAGGAGTCGAGGTTCACGATACCCTTGGCCACGGTTGCGGCCACGTGGACCGAAAGGAATGCGCCGATGAGGTTGAGAGCTGCGGAGATTGCAACTGCGGTGAAGGGCTTCAGCGCACCGGTGGCGATGGAGGTTGCCATTGCGTTGGCGGTGTCGTGGAAACCGTTGGTGAAGTCAAAGGCGAGGGCAGTGACGACCACGATTGCCAAGATGGTCAGTGTCGCTGTCACAGTCGCGACCCCTTTCAAGATTCTGTTGAGGGATTTGAGACGGGTTAAGACTTTGCTTTGAAAATTAAGCAGTGTCGCAACCACAAATCGAGCTACCAAGGGTCTAGCGTAGACCCCTTGCAATTCTCTTCCTAATCTTGGGGTTTAGTCGTGAACTGGGGTTTTGTGTTTTATGTGCGCTAACTAATTCATTAACCCAATTACCTTTAGTGAAGATTTCCGCGGTATACGCCTCGCGTTAACCTGCCGTTAACCAAAGGGGTGGAGCGAGGACTCCACCCCAACTGACCTTTCCTAATTAGGACTCTGGTTAAGCCTCAATAGGCAACCACGCGTAGCCGTATGGGCCTAACTCGACCGGACCCAGATCCACGGATTCCTCAGTGAAGTTGTGCAGGCACAACAAGCTGCCACGCTGGAACGCAAGAATGCCGGCCTCGCCGGTCTCGACAGCCTCGAAGGGCGCGGTGGCCAACTCCGGGAAAGCCTTGCGCTGTGCAATGAGTTCGCGAACGGTGTTGAGCAAGGAGGTTGGGTCATCCTTTTGCTCCGCCACGTTAACCTTCGTGCCGCCCACGATGGGGCGCCGCGGGTGCGGGGCAGTGGTGAACCCGGCGCCGTCGCCAGGTTCCCATTGCATAGGGGTGCGCACTGCGTCGCGGTCTGGCAGGGCAGGCGAATCGCCCATGCCAATCTCATCCCCGTAGTAGAGGAAAGGCGAGCCCGGCATGGTCAGCAACAGGGAGTAAAACAGCTCAATCTTGCTGCGGTCATTTCCCAGCAACGGAGCCAAGCGCCTAGCGATGCCCACGTGCGCGCGCATCTCGTCATCCGGCAGGTAATGGTGGTACATCAACTCGCGACGCGACTCGTTCACCATTTCCAGCGTGAGCTCGTCATGGTTGCGCAGGAAGGTGCCCCACTGGCAGCCCTCGGGCAGCTCCGGTATCTCCTCCATGATGTTGTAAATGGGGGTGGCGTCGCCAAGCGCAAGCGCCTCGTACAAACGCGGCATCAGCGGGAAGTTGAACACCATGTGCACGCGGTTGCCCTTGCCGAAGAACTCCATGGTCTCTGCCGGAGGCTGGTTGGCCTCGGCGATCATGACAGCCTCGGGATAGTTCTCGTCAACGAAAGTGCGCAGCTTCTCAATGAACTCGAGGGTTTCGGGCAGCGATTCGCCGCCCGCTCCGTCGCGCTCGTAGAGGTATGGGATTGCGTCCAAGCGGAAGCCGTCCAGGCCCTTGTCCATCCAGAAGCGCACGATGTTGAAGACTTCCTCGTGCACCGCGGGGTTGTCGTAGTTGAGATCCGGCTGGTGCGAGTAGAAGCGGTGGAAGTAGTACTGCTGGCGCACCTCATCCCAGGCCCACGTAGAATCTTCCACGTCGGTGAAGATGATGCGGATTTCGGGATAGCGGTCTGGATCGTCGCCCCACACGTAGTAGTCACCGTATGGGCCTTCGGGATCGCGGCGGGAGGCCTGGAACCACTCGTGCTCGGAGGAAGTGTGGTTGAGCGCGAGGTCAGTCATGAGCCGCATGCCGCGGCTGTGGACCTCAGAGATGAGCTGCTCGAAGTCCTCCATGGTGCCGTAATCGGGATGGATGGAGTAGTAGTCCGCGATGTCGTAGCCGTCATCTTTGAGCGGGGAGGCATAGAAAGGCGAAAGCCAGAGACAATCGACGCCGAGCCACTTTAGATAGTCAAGCTTTTCGATGACGCCTTGGAGCGTGCCCACGCCCTTGCCACCGGCTGCCGCGGGATTCCCGGTGGCGCCGGAGTCTTTGAAAGAGCCAACGAGGGCTTGGTAGAAGATGGCGTTCTGGTACCAACTCATCTGAGGTCCTTTCTTTTGGCGCGCCACAGGAGGTATTCAATACCGCAGAGCACAGCGGCGAGAATCCCCGGCCAGATGGCGGGCTCGGGTTGGAAGAGGTTGAGAATTGCTTGTGCGATGGCGAGAAAGGCGAAAAAGCCGACGAATCCTAGGGCAGTGTCCCACAAAAGTGCGTGGCGCATTAGCTGATTTTGAGGTTAAAAGCGGTTCCGTCCGAGAGCTTCACGCTGGTCACGCCCTTCTTGAGAGCGGCAAACCCGGCGTTGAACTCCGTGGCACCGTCGGTACGTGCTGGGGTAAATTCGGCGACCTCAGGATTGCTGACTTCTGCGGTGAGCCCGTTGGATTCGGTGATGACGAGGTTTTCGCCGAGCTTTAGATCGATGGTCTGCCCCGAAAGCTCCGCGGGTCTCAAGATGACGGGGGCGGGTGCGCCGACGGCTTCGCTTCGTTCCACTGCGGTGCTTTTCTCCTCTTGAGATGGTGTGCACGCCGCGCCGGCCAATGCCATGCTTGCAGCCGCTGCGATAACTCCCAGGTGCTTCAGCATTAGGCCTTGACACCTCCGGCGGTCAGGCCGGCCACGATGCGGTGTTGGAAGATGAGAACCATGATGATGAGCGGAATGGTCACGAGTGCACCCGCTGCCATGGTGGCGGCGTACGGGTACTCGAAGGCCGAGGGGCCGGAGAAGCGTGCGATGGCCACGGTTACTGGTTCAGTGGAGTCGTTGGAGAGCTGACGAGCCAACATGAACTCATTCCACGTGGTGATGAATGCGATGATGGCGGTGGTAAACAGCGCCGGGGCAGCGAGCGGCAACAGTACGAGACGGAAGGCCTGGCCGCGCGAGGCGCCGTCGACGCGAGCGGCTTCCTCCAGTTCCCATGGAAGCTGACGGAAGAAGCTCAGTAGCGTGTAGACCGTCAACGGCAGTGCAAAGGAGATGTTCGGGATGATCATGGCGCGGTAGGTGCCGATCCAGTCCAGGTTGCCGAACATCTGGAACAGCGGGGTGACCAATGCGATGGCAGGGAACATCGAAGCCGCCAGGATGATGCCGGTGACGATTCCCTTGCCAGGGAAGTTGTAGCGGGCCAGCGCGTAGGCGGTGAAGACACCCACTGCTACGGCGATGGCGGTGGTGGCCAACGAGATGGCCAGCGAGTTGCCGAGTGCCGCCAAGAAGTTGTTGCCCTTGTCAGTGGCCAGTGCGTCCTGGAAGTTTTCCATGGTGACGTGGGTCGGCCACGGGGTGGTGTCGAAGGTGTGGTCCTTGTGCCGCAGTGCCGTTACGACCATCCAGTAGAAGGGAGCCAAGCCCCAGAACATGATGAAGATGATGCCGGCGTAGTATCCGAACTTTTTCATTACTGGACCGCCTTCCTATTCGAGCGCCGCTCATTGCCGGAGACATCAGCTCCCAGGAAGCGAACCAGGATGAAGGCAACGAGGAAGATGAGCAAGAAGATGAGAGTCGATAGTGCCGAGGCAGAATTGAAGTTGCCTTGGCGCATATCCTCAACCACCAGCTGGGAGATGGTGGCAGTGGGCGCGTTAGACGACGCCGAGATCATGATGACCGGAAGGTCGTACATGCGCAGTGCGTCGAGGGTACGGAACAAGATAGCCACCATGAGGGCGGGGCGCACCAGTGGCAACGTGATCTTGAAGAAGGTCTGGATGCGGCTCGCGCCGTCGACACGCGCGGCGTCATACACGTCCCGCGGAATCATTTGCAGGCCAGCCAAGATGAGCAGGGCCATGAATGGGGCGGTCTTCCACACGTCCGCGATGATGACGGCAAGACGGGCGTAGAACGGGTCCGTGGTCCAAGAAATATGGGTTCCCAGCAGGGAGTTCACGATGCCATCTGGCGCGAACATGAACTGCCACAACTTAGCCGTCACAGCCGTAGGAATAGCCCACGGCACCAGCACTGCTGCGCGGACAAGGCCGCGGCCCTTGTACTCACCATTCATGATGATGGCCATGAACATACCGAGGATGGTCTCCAACAACACGGTGACCACGGTGAAGAACAGCGTAATCTTTAGCGCCGGCCAGAAGTCCGTGGCGATAACGCCAGGAGGGCACTGCGAGATCTGCCCGGTGCCAGAAACACAACGGTTATTGATCCAGTACAGGTAGTTCTCAAGGCCGGCGAAGCCGCCTTCCTCGAAAATGCCCGTTTTGGGGTTCAAGTGGCGATTTCCCTGGAAAGAAAGCCAGACAGCACGCAGGATGGGGTAGCCGATAACAACGGCTAGCACAATCAGTGCCGGTGCGATAAGGCCCGCGGCATTGAGGTTCTGCTTGCGCTTCATGGCTGTGGGAGTTGTTACTGCCACGCTGGGACGCCTTTCTGCAGTAAGTGATCAGGTTGGCTAAGAGTTTAACGGGTGTGCCGGACATCAAAGACAATGCGGGGCGTGTGTGAGCACACAAGCTCACTCACGCCCCGCATTCTCAGCTCTCTATCTAAAAGAGAACCTAGTTAAAAGGGACTGGTCTTTTAGCCCTGGGAAGCAGCCTCGATAGCAGCCTTCATGTCCTTGGTTGCGTCATCCACGGACTTGCCAGCGGTCAGCGCTGCGTAAGCGTTGTCCTGAACAGCCTTGGAGATTGCGGTGTAGAACGGGGAGACCGGACGCGGTGCGGCGTTTTCCAGGGACTCCTTGAGAGCCGGCAGGTACGGGAACTGCTCGATGAGGGCAGCATCGTCGTAGACGGAAGCCAGAACCGGCGGGAAGGAAGCCTCAGCGAAGGACTTCTGGTTCTCCTCGTTGATGATGAACTTCATGAAGTCCAGCGCGGTGGCCTTCTTCTCGGAGTTGATGTTGATGCCGTTGTTGTAGCCACCCAGGGTGGAAACGCCAACGCCGTCCTTGCCTACCAGCGGCTGGACCTCGAACTTCACACCTTCATCCTCAGCGTTGGTGTACATGTACGGCCAGTTGATGGCGAAAGCGGTCTTGCCCTCGGTGAAGGCCAGGTTGGTCTCCTCCTCGGTAGCGGCGGTGGAATCCTTGGAGATGACGCCGTCCTTGTAAGCGTCGACAAGCGCCTGCAGACCAGCCTTGGACTCAGCCGAGTCTACGGAAGGAGTGCCGTCGTCAGCCAGAACGGAGCCGCCCCAGCCCTCCATGAAGCCTGCGGTATTTACGGTCAGGCCTTCGTACTGCTTGAGCTGTGTGGTCAGGCAGGAGGTGTCCTCCTTGAGCGCCTCGCAAGCAGTCTTGATGTCGTCGAACTTCTCTGGTGCTTTGTCAGCCAAGTCGGTGTTGCGGAAGAGGAGCTGGCCGTTGGTGTTCTGAGGCAGAGCGTAGAGGGTGTCGTTGTAGGTAGCGGACTCAACGGTGGACTCGAGTAGATCGGAGGTGTCAACCTCCAGATCGCCGGTCAGCGGAGCGAGCCACTGGTTTGCGGCGAACTCTGCGGTCCAGACGACGTCGAGTGCCATGACGTCGTAGTCAGAGTTGCCAGCCTGCAGGGACTGTACGAGGGTGTCGCGCTGAGCGTCTGCCTCGCCGGCGAGCTCCTTGAGGGTGACCTTCTCGTCAGGGTGCTCCTTGTTCCACTTCTCGATGACCGGCTGGATCTTGTCGGTGTCGTTCTTACCCATCGCGAAGGTGATGGGGCCGCGGCCGTCAGCGCCGTCGGCGGAACCGCTGGATGCGGAATCGGAGGAACCCTCGTCAGAGGAGGATGAGCAGCCTGCCAATACCAGCGCGAGAGCAGCGGTGGTGACAACGGCGCCCTTGCGGGCGGTGTGGAGGCTGGAACGAAGTACGGACTTCTTCATGGGCATTTCACCTTTCGGAAAACTTCTGGTGACTTAAAAATAAGTTAAAACGAGCACATCGCGCGGGGGTTTGACTTATTTCCCGGTCTGAGACCGTTATTTTTTCCGAAAGTCCCAGTAGAAAGACGCGGTCGGGGGTGAGATCCACCCCCAACGTCTTATTAGGAGTTAATGCGTTCGCCCGTTTCGGGGTCGAAGTGATGCGCTTTATTCGGGTCAAAAGATAGATGTACGCTGTCGCCGCGCTGTGGAGTGTGTGCTTTATCTGCGCGGGCGACGAAACGCTGGTTGCCAACGGTGACGTAGACATAAGACTCAGCGCCGAGTTCCTCGACGATGTCAACGATGCCGGAGATATCAGCCGGGGCTTCTGTGATGAGCATGTCCTCTGGGCGAACGCCGATGCGGCCTTCGTTGTAGTTGAAGATGTTCATGGCAGGCGAGCCGATGAAGCCAGCGACGAATTCGTTGACGGGGGCGTCGTAGAGCTCGCGTGGGGGAGCGACCTGCTGCAGGACGCCGTCCTTGAGTACAGCCACTCGGTCGCCCATGGTCATGGCCTCGACTTGGTCGTGCGTGACGTAGACGGTGGTGGTGCCCAGGCGCTGCTGCAGGCTGGCGAGCTCCGAGCGGGTCTGGACGCGTAGCTTCGCGTCCAAGTTGGACAGCGGCTCATCCATGAGGAAGACCTTGGGATTACGCACGATGGCGCGGCCCATGGCTACGCGCTGACGCTGACCGCCGGAGAGGTCCTTCGGCTTGCGGTCGAGGTACTCGGTCAGGCCGAGGGTGGCTGCGGCCTCGTCGACTTTTTTCTTAATCTCATCCTTAGGCAGCTTGGCGAGCTTGAGGGCAAAGCCCATGTTCTCAGCTACGGAAAGGTGCGGGTAGAGGGCATAATTTTGAAAGACCATGGCGATATCGCGCTCGCCTGGTTCGAGGCCGGTGACGTCTTTATCGTCGATGAGAATGCGGCCGCTGGAGGTCGGCTCAAGACCTGCCAAGGAGCGCAGGGTGGTGGACTTTCCGCAGCCGGATGGGCCGACGAGCACCAGAAACTCACCATCTGCGATTTCCAGGTCAAGGTCCTTGACCGTGGGCTGGGCGGCGTTGGGGTAGGTGATGTTGACCTTCTCAAAAGTGACCTTTGCCATGCGCCTACACTAGCACCCCCGTTAAATCGCCTATGCTGGTCGGCGCTATGAAAAAGCTTGCTCCACTCCTAGCTCTGCTCGTAGCCGGCTGTTCCGGTGCCGATACCGTAGATAACGCGGCTTCGTTTACCACTAACAATGCCGTTGGAGCTGCGGATGAACAGGCTCCGAACGCGGAAACGTCAGGCGCCGCGTCTGTTTCGGAAAGACCGGAAACTACATCAAATTCAGCACCACGCGACACCACTTTCAGCAAGATCTTCGGTGAGCAAGCTGAAGCTGCCGGGGTCCGCGACTATTTAGAAAACCACGGCAAGTTCGACACTGCATTAATGAAAGACAGTCTGAATGCTGCGGGCCTTCAGCTTTCCGATGCTGAGGTTACCGAGTACGGGCAATGGGTATGCGAGTGGGTAGACCCGAGAATTCGTTACACGGTGGCTATGGAAGGAAACGGCGACTCACTGCAGGGCGATCTGCGTGGGACGCATGACCTCCTCATTAAGGACACCGTCGAATGGTTGCCGGGGCAGCGCGGCATAACTGTATCCCCTGAGCAGGTAGAAAAAGCCCTGCCGCAGGCGGTGTTGACCACCTGTCTTGATGAAAAAGGCAAGCAGGAAATCCTGGATAAGCCTGGCTGGTTCTAGTGTGGGCGGGGTGGTTATGCGCATTAGCTAGTGTCAGCCGGGGCTGCTTTTAGGTGGCGGGTAATCTCGGTGGCATGACAGCTCCACTTGATATTGAACGCATTCGTACCGCGCTAGCTGATGACTTCGCTGTAATTGATTACGTAGAGCAGACCGGTTCAACCAACACGGACCTCATGCAGGCGGAAAACGTCGCTGATGGCACCGTGCTGTTGGCCAACGAGCAGGTCTCCGGCAAAGGCCGCTTGGGCCGTACTTGGGTTAGCCCGGCGGGTTCACAGCTGATTCTTTCGGTGCTCATCCTTCCCGAGACCCTTGAGTACCTCGGCACTTTGCCGCTCGCTTCTGGTTTGGCGGTCACCGATACGGTTGAGGGCTCCGTGCTTAAGTGGCCAAATGACGTCCACATCGACGGCAACAAGCTTTGCGGCATTCTCGCCGAAGCCGGCCCAGTGGGCGCTGCCTTCAAGTCCGCGCCGAAGACTGAGTTTAATAAGGCGGAGGTGAACAAGGCGGAGTTCAACAAGGCGGAGGTGAACAAGGCTGAGGTCGCCCCGAAGACCGAAGCAGGAGCTACGCTGTCTGCACGCGTTGTCGTGGGCATGGGTCTGAACGTCACCTTGACCCGCGAGCAGCTGCCCATCGAGAAGGCCACGTCCCTGGCCCTCGAAGGCCGCGACACCGACCGCACCGAGCTGGCAATTGCTTTACTGAAGAACTTGCGCCGCCGCATCACCCAGTGGGAGAACCAGGATCCACAGCTAATGGCGGACTACCGCAAGGTCTGCTCTACCATCGGCCAGGAAGTTCGTCTCGAGGCGCCGACTGGCGACGTCGTCGGTGTCGTCGAAGGCATCGCCGACGACGGACGCATCAACGTCGGCGGCGAGTACTACTCCGCCGGCGACGTTACGCACCTGCGCCCGGTTCAGTAGCGACTCGTTGCCGCGCCGCGTGGAGAGGCGGGGCGTTGTAAAGCACAATTTGCCAAATAGGGCCCGCCACAGAGCGTGGCAGGCATTCCTATTTGGCAAATTGTGTCTATTTAGGGGCGCTGTCCGCCCATCGGGCCGCCGCCCATTCCCTGGGAGACCTCACCGTCATCTTTGAGCTGCTCACCAGTGGATTCGTCCATGCCGCCGGCCGGAGGCTGTGGCATCTGGCCATCTGTAGGCATCGCCGTTGGAGTCCAGTTCGTCGCCGCCCGCGTAGATGGTGCCGACGCCGCCGCCTCCTGCGGGTATCATGCACCCCTATGGGATTGATGAAGATGGGCCGCGGTGAAGTCGTCCGCGTAGATATGACCGCGCCGTACCGTGCGCTCCTTTTCCCATTTCTCGAGCTCATCCTCATCACCGGCCTGGCCTGGATGGCCATCGGCTGGGCGGATTCTTATGGCCTCGACGTCAATCTTCGCAACGGCATCGTGGGCCTGTGGGCGGTACTTTCCCTCTGGCGCTTTGGCTTGCCGCTGTACCGCACGCGGCGCCGGCGCTTCATCGTGACCAACCTGCGCGTCATCGCGCGCGAGGGCAGCCACGTGGACTCGATCCCACTGCGGGATATTCGCGGCGCTAGACGCCGCCGCGGCGGCATCTCCCTCGCTATCCACGGCTACGAGCGCCCGATGTACTTCCCTTCCATCCCCAAAGCCAAGCGCGTGGAGGAGATCCTCAACGAGCAGGAGCTCTTCTAATTCTTAACCTCTGTGGTGTGCAGCTGGTGGTCCAGATCTTCAGGAGCCAGGTTGGCTTGGCCAAACTCTTGGGTCAGCGGCAGGCGCAGCTCGAGGTCGGTGCCGGGGCATAGCTCGATGGTGGCGTCGTCCACAACGTAGTCCAGGACGTGTCCGCCGGAGGTGCGATCGGCGTCGATAAAGTGCACGTGGCAGCCCGGCACCGAGATTCCCTTTTCAAAGACCGGAGTGCGGAAGCCGCCGATGATGCCCTCGACATCGGTGAAGTGCAGCTCCTTATCGCCGCCCACGGCCTCGGCCATTGGGGGATAGGGCTTGGACTGCTTGACCACGGTGCGGGTGGTCACCGAGCGGAAGCGGCCCGAGATTCGCACGGCATACATGTAATTCGCGGAGGGCTGAATCTCATCCACGAAAGCTGAAAGCTCGGAGCGCAGCATGCCCTGCGGCGCCTCGACCTTGATGCGCGGCACAAAGTTCGTAGCCACCGCAAAGGGCGTTCCTTGGTCCAGGTCCGCGATGGTGGCAGTTCCGTCGCCGCGCAGCTGGTAACACACGCCGTCGAGGATGATCATCTCGCCATCGAGGGCGTCGAACGTGCCGATGCCGAAGTTACCCTTGCCGAGTAGCTCGCCGATGGTCATCTCACCGTCATAGATGCCGTCGAGAAGGGCCGTCATGAGGGAGTTTTGGAAGATAGTATGCCGGACGATCATAGCCTTAAGGCTAGTATTGGACAGGTGAGTCAACAAGCAAAGCCCATCGTTACCGTTTTTGGCGACGGCCAGCTCGCACGCATGTTGCAGCCGGCAGCCGCTGAGCTAGACATCCATTTGCGCATCCTCGCTTCCTCCGGCGAGCAGTCCGCAGCGCAGGTCATCCCGGACGTTGTCCTGGGGGATTACCACGACTACGACACTCTCGTCGGCGCGTCCCAGGACGCGGACGGCCTGACTTTCGAGCACGAGCACGTGCCTACCGAGCATGTGCAGGCGCTTATCGACGCCGGATACAATGTCCAGCCCCAGCCTTCTGCACTGTTGTACGCGCAGGACAAGTTACTCATGCGCCAGAAGCTCGCGGAGCTGGGTGCACCAGTCCCGCGTTTTGCCGCGATTGAAACCGTGGCAGATGCGCTGGACTTCTTCGGACTCGTCGACGGCCGTGTGTGCTTGAAGGCCCGCCGCGGTGGCTACGACGGCCACGGCGTGTGGTTCCCTGAAGCGCATGAGCTGGAGTCATTGGTTGCCAAGCTGCTTGATGCGGGCACACCCCTCATGGCAGAGGAGAAGGTCACGCTGACCCGCGAGCTTTCCGTGCTCGTTGCCCGCCGCCCCTCCGGCGAAGTGAAGGCCTGGCCGATCACCGAGTCCGTGCAGCGCGACGGCATCTGCGCCGAGGCTTTCGCCCCCGCGCCGGGGCTGAGCCCTGAGCTGGCAGAGCGTGCCGCTAAGGTCGGCGAACTCGTGGCCACGCAGCTCGGCGTCACGGGTGTCTTGGCGGTTGAGCTCTTCGCCTTTAATGCTGATGCCGGCGAAGACATCGCCGTCAACGAGCTGGCCATGCGCCCGCACAACACCGGTCACTGGACCCAGGATGGTTCGGTGACCTCGCAGTTTGAGCAGCACCTGCGCGCGGTCTTGGACCTGCCGCTGGGCGCTACCGATCCGCTGGCGCCTATCACCGTCATGGCCAACGTGCTGGGCGGCTCTGCCGACCCAGAAATGCCGATGCGGCAGCGCGTGCGCGAAGTGATGGAGCGCTACCCGCAGGCCAGGATTCACCTGTACGGCAAGGACTATCGCGCCGGCCGTAAGATTGGCCACGTTAACGTCGTGGGCACGGATGTGGCTAAAACCCGCCGCATCGCTGCCGATGCCGCACACTTCCTCGTCCACGCTGAGTGGGCCGAAGCTTAAGGAGATTTTATGGAACCGCAGGTTGGCCTGATTATGGGCTCCGATTCCGACTGGCCCACCGTCAAACCCGCAGCCGAGGTGCTCGCGGAGTTCGGTGTGGCTTTCGAGGTGGGCGTGGTCAGCGCACACCGCACCCCGGAGAAGATGCTGGCTTATGCCAAGTCCGCGCACGAGCGTGGCCTGCAGGTCATCATCGCCTGTGCGGGCGGCGCGGCGCACCTGCCGGGCATGGTTGCGGCGGCTACTCCGCTGCCGGTTATCGGCATCCCGCGTGCGCTTAAGGAGCTCGACGGTATGGACTCGCTGCTGTCCATCGTGCAGATGCCGGGCGGCGTGCCGGTTGCGACCGTGTCCATCGGCGGCGCAAAGAACGCCGGCCTGCTGGCCGTGCGCATCCTCGGTGCTGGCGATCCTGCCCTGATGCAGAAGATGGCAGAGTACCAAGAAAACATGGCCGCCGAGGTCGAACAGAAGGACGCGAACCTGCGCGCGAAGCTTCTCGGCGAGTAGGGGCCGCGATTGCCTCCTGCAGTAAATGCACGTTTGACCGTAGAGCCAGCTCTCGGTCAAACGTGCGGCAGTCGGCTAGCTCTCGGTCAAACGTGCGGCAGTCGGCTAGCTCTTGGTCAAACGCGCGGCAGTCGAGACGCGGGGAATGTAGGTTGTCGGGACCTTGACGCCCGTGGGGGTGGCGTTGTGCGCGATGGCCGCGGTCAGTTGTTGTACCGCTAGGCGGCCAAGCGCCGCCATATCTTGGTCCACCACAGAAATGGGGACCGGCTGCAGGCGGAAGAAGTTGAGGTCGTCGAATCCGACCAATGCGATATCCGTACCAATACGCTTGCCCGCGTTGTAGCAGGCCTCCAGTGCACCGGCGGTCATCATGGAATCGCCCGCGACGATAGCCGTGACGTCCTTTTCAAAGAGCTCCAGCGCTCCGACGTAACCGTCCTTGCGGCGATAGCCACCCTGCGCATAGAAGGTACTGAACTCGCTGGTCGCGCCGCGAAAAACCTTGAGTCGCTGCCGGCCCGTGGATGTTTGTTGAGGCCCCGGGATGTAGCCGATGCGCTCGTGGCCCTTCTGGCGCAGCTGGGTCAGCGCGGCGAACATGCCGGGCCGTGGATCGGAGGCCACGGCAGGGAAAGGGGCGAGCTCGCGGTCAATGAGCAGAAGCGGGCGGGACTTCGCGGCCTCGTTGAGAGCGGCCTCTGCACCTTCGACGGGGACGGTGATGATGCCGTCGACTTGGCGCCAGGTCAAGGCATCGAGAGCCTTGGCCAGGCGCTCCGGGGATTCCGAACACGTGGTCATGATTGCGGCGATTCCCTCGCGTTCGGCCTCGGCCTCGATGGCGGCGGCGATGAGCGCGAAGTATGGGTCGGCAAGGTTGGGGATGACCACACCGATGGCGTCGGAGCGGGAGCCGCGCAGCGCGCGGGCCTGGGCATTTGGGCGGTAGCCGAGCTTTTCCGCGGCGTCTTTGACCTTTTTCGTGGTGGCCTGCGAAATGGCCGGATGGTTGGCCAATGCGCGCGAGACCGTGGAAATGGACACTCCTGTGGCCGCGGCGAGGTCCTTCAGAGTCGGTGTGGCCACGGTGTCCCTCCTGGATTAAGCTCGTGCTTTATGTCCGGACCTATCTTAGTCCCCCTGTTGGTATTGGGAGCTCGCGTCCAAGGCGGCGTGCCAGGTCCTATGCTCGAACGTCGCCTTGAGCGCGCATTTTTGCTGTGGCGCGGGCAGGATATCATCGTGTCCGGACGCGGAGAAGCCGAGGTGATGGAGGCTTATCTCATTGGCAAGGGAGTGCCAGCCGAGAAAATTATCGTCGAGCCCAACGCCACGAGTACCAACGAAAATTTGGAGAACTCCCTCGCGCTGTACCGCGCGCCCTACTTTGATGTGGTCACCAGTGACTTTCATGCCTTGCGGACCAAGCTGTGGTCGTGGCACCTGGGAATTCCCGTGCGCGTGCACTCTGCCTTTACGCCGTGGGAGCTGAAGCCGGAGAACTATCTGCGCGAAGTCTTGGCCACCCCGCATTCGGCCGCGCGCATCATTTGGCGGAGGATTTGCGCTGCTGTGTATGACCAGTAGCACCTAAAAGTAGATTTCAGGGATGTCATTATGCAAGTTTATGCAAACGATTGACTGGCCCTTGAGCTGCGACTTAACCTAAAACCCGTAGTGAGTTACACACGGAAGAAAGGGCAATAGGTTATGACCAGAACGACTAGCCCGAGCAGCTCTGCACCTGTGTACCGAATGGCACACGGTGCATACATGGCGGAAATCGCCAGCCTAGGCGGCGGCATTAAGGCGCTGACCTACAACGGCGAACCCCTTGTGGAAACCTACGAAGGCCTGCCTCCGATGTGCGCCGGCGTGGTTCTTGCACCATGGCCAAACCGCACAGAAGACGGCTGCTTCACTTGGCGCGGAACTGAGCACTTAGTCCCCGTCAACGAGCCCGAGCGCAACAACGCAAACCACGGCTTCGTCCTCGACGCAGCCTGGGATCTGGTTTACTACGCCACCGACCGCGTGCAACTCACCACCCGCATCGAGGAACCGTGGCCGTGGCCTACCCAACTCATAGCCACCTACACCCTCGACGCAGCCGGCTTATCCGCCCGCTTCGAGGCCAGCGCCGAAGGGCCCGCCCCGTTCGCGTTCGGCCTGCACACCTATCTCTCGGCACGCGGCGCGGCTGCCGACGCCTCCGAACTGACCCTCCCCGTCACCGAGCACCACCTGCTGGACGCCCGGAACTTGCCGACGGGTGAGGTAGAAGAGGTCGTCGTCAAGCGCCAGCGCATTGCCGAAGTGGAATGGGATGACTGCTTCCACGGGCATGGACCACTGACCGCGGAGTATGTCTCGGCGGGCAAGGGCGTGCGCCTAGAGATGGGGCAGGGGCTGGATTGGGTCCAGATGTACACTCCGGCAGATTACCCAGGGCGCGGGCGTGCCCTGGCGGTGGAGCCCATGAGCGCTCCGCCAAACGCACTGCGTAGCGGCACAGACGTGGCCGTTCTCAACGCACATCAACCGATTGCCTACGAGCTTCGCTTGAGCGCAATCTAATAAAAGAAAGCTCTTGAAATGGAACCTTCAGTATTGAGACTCGACGCAACCTGGGTGGATTATCTGCTCGTTGCTTTGTACTTCCTCTTTGTCTTGGGAATTGGCTGGGCTGCAAAAGCCCGCGTTTCCTCCTCCATTGACTTCTTCCTCTCGGGCCGCGGTTTGCCGGCTTGGGTGACTGGCCTGGCGTTCGTCTCTGCGAACCTCGGTGCGGTGGAAATCATCGGTATGTCTGCAAATGGCGTGGAATACGGTTTCCAGACCATGCACTACTTCTGGATCGGCGCCATCCCGGCCATGGTCTTCCTAGGCATCGTGATGATGCCGTTCTACTACGGCTCCAAGGTCCGTTCCGTGCCGGAGTTCATGCGCAGGCGCTTCGGCAACGCGGCACACCTGGTCAACGCGATTTCCTTCGCCGTGGCACAGCTGCTCATCGCCGGTGTGAACCTGTACCTGCTGGCCACCATCGTTGAAGCCCTGCTGGGCTGGCCGATGTGGGTCGCGCTCCTTGTCGCTGGCCTCATCGTTTTGTCCTACATCACCCTGGGCGGCCTGTCCGCAGCCATCTACAACGAGGTTCTACAGTTCTTCGTCATCGTTGCTGCTCTGGCACCATTGACCATCATCGGCCTCAACCGCGTCGGCGGCTGGCAGGGCCTGAAGGATTCCGTTATTGCGGAATCCCACTTCCACACCTGGCCGGGCACAGACATTTCCGGCTTTGAGAACCCAGTCTGGTCCGTCATCGGTATCGTACTGGGCTTGGGCTTCGTCCTCTCCTTCGGATACTGGACCACCAACTTTGTCGAGGTACAGCGCGCCATGGCTTCGGAATCCATCTCCGCAGCCCGCAAGACCCCAATCATCGGCGCTTTCCCGAAGATGTTCGTGCCCTTCCTCGTGGTTATCCCGGGCATGGTGGCTTCCGTTTCCGTCGCTGACTTGATGGAAGAGCGCGCCGAGCCAAACGACGCCATCCTGCTGCTCATGCGCGACCTCCTTCCGAACGGCCTCCTCGGCGTGGCCATCGCTGGCCTGCTGGCCTCCTTCATGGCTGGCATGGCCGCAAACATCTCCGCGTTCAACACGGTTATCTCTTATGACATCTGGCAGACCTACGTGGTCAAGGACCGCGAGGATGACTACTACCTGAAGTTCGGCCGCATCGCGACCGTCGTCGCCACCGGCGTGGCCGTCTTTACCGCCCTTTTGGCCCAGAACTTCGGCAACGTCATGGATTACCTGCAGACGCTGTTCGGCTTCTTCAATGCCCCGCTGTTCGCAACCTTCATCCTCGGTATGTTCTGGAAGCGCATGACTCCGCACGCCGGTTGGTCCGGCTTGGTTGCAGGTACCGCATCTGCAATTACCTTCTGGTACATCGCAACCTTTACCGACGCAACGGCTTCCATCTTCAACCTTCCTGGCCAGGGCACAGCATTCGTGGCCGCTGGCGTGGCCTTTACGGTGGATATCATCGTCTCCGTCATCGTCACCATGTTTACCCAGCCCAAGCCAGACGAAGAGCTCGTCGGCTTCGTATCCTCGGTTACCCCGAAGGACCACTTCGAGGACTACACCGAGAAGAACCTGCCGTGGTACAAGCAGACCGTCCCGCTGGGCGTCATCTGCCTGGTTATTGCCGTCGGCCTGAACGTCATCTTCGCCTAAAGGAGCATCAATCATGACAACCAAGACTTCACCTCAGCACGCGGGTGCCTTTGACCTGCGCAACGTGATTGGTGCGCTCCTGGGCATCTACGGCATCGTGCTCGTAGTCTGCTCCTTCGCCCTCGACCCAGGCGTCAACCCAGACACGGGCCTGCCGAAGGAATCCTCCGACAACCTCTGGGCCGGCGTCGCCATGCTGGTCGTCGCAGTAGCCTTCATGCTGTGGGCCAAGCTGCGTCCCATCATCGTTGACCCTTCCAAGATCGACGAGTCGAAGCTGGCGGAGGCCAAGTAATGCTAGAGATCACCAAAGCCGCGCTTGCCGACGGCCGCGAAATCATCTACTTCGACGACACCCCACACACCGACCGCGTCTTGGAAGACAGCCGCGAACTCCCGCAGGTCACACCGGCCTCGGAGATGCGCCGCGACCCGCTGACCGGGGACTGGGTAGCCTTTGCCGCCCACCGCATGAACCGCACATTCATGCCCCCGGCCAACGAGAACCCGCTCGCGCCGACCCTGCCGGGCCAACTGCCCACGGAGATCCCGTCCCCGTCCTATGACGTGGTGGTCTTTGAAAACCGCTTCCCCTCCTTTGCGATGGGGATGGAGGACTACGAGGACGACGTCGACGGCATGGGCCTGGTCCCGCGCCTGCCGGCGAAGGCCCGCTGCGAGGTCGTGTGCTTTACTTCTGACCCGGAGCTGAGCTTCAAGGATCTGCCCGTGAGCCGCATTCGCACCGTCATCGAGGCGTGGGCGCACCGCACCTCGGCGCTGTCTGCGCTGCCTGAGGTGGCGCAGGTCTTCCCGTTTGAAAACCGCGGCGCCGAAATCGGCGTGACGCTGCAGCACCCGCACGGCCAGATCTATTCCTACCCGTTCCTCTCGCCGCGCATGAAGTCCATCGTGGATTCCTCGCAGGCTTACGAGGGCGATCTCTTCCAAGACATCCTGGACAAGGAGCGCGCAGCGGGCACCCGCATCATCGCGGAGACCGAGCACTTCACGGCGTTCGTCCCCGCGGCCGCTAAGTGGCCGCTCGAGGCGATGGTCATGCCCAACGAGTACGCGGCGGATTTCACCGAGCTTTCCGACGCCCAGCGCGACGACCTCGCCGCCCTGCTCAAGAAGCTGTATACCGCTGTGGACCGTTTCTTCGACGGCGTGGAGAAGACCCCGTACATCGCTGGTTGGAACCTCGCGCCGACCGACCCTACGCTGCGCGGGGACGTGCGCATGCACCTGCAGCTGTTTTCACTGATGCGCTCGCCGAACCGCATGAAGTTCCTCGCCGGTTCGGAGTCCGCGCAGGCAGTGTGGATCAACGACACCACCCCGGAGCGCATCGCCGCCCGGTTCCAGGAGGTGTGGGATGCTTAACTGGATTTCCACTCGTTCCGACGCCACGCTTGCCGACGCCGCGACCGCACTCTTCCGCTCCAACTTCTCCACGGAGCCTGCCGGGGTTTGGGCCGCGCCGGGCCGCGTGAACCTCATCGGTGAGCACGTCGACTACGCAGGTGGTGCCTCGATTCCTTTCGCGCTGGAGCAGAACACGGCCGTGGCCGTGGCCCCGCGCGAGGACGGCCAACTGCGGATTGCCTCCGAGTTCGGCGGCAAGGTCTACCGCGTGGACGTTTTTCTGGAGGAGGTTGGCCCGGGTTGGGCCGCGGGCACCCCGGACGCCTGGGCAGGCTACGTCGCCGGCGCCGTGTGGGCGGGCCTCGAGGACGGCGTCATCGCCTCCTGCGAGGGCCTCGACATCGCGATTGTCTCCGACGTTCCGGTAGGCTCCGGCCTCTCCAGCTCCGCGGCGTTGGAATGCTCGGTGGCGGTGGCGGCCTACGAGCTTTCGACGGGGCACGCGCCTGACGACGCCGCCCGCACCCGCCTGGTTCTCGCCTGCATGCGCGCCGAGAACGAGGTCGTCGGTGCCTCGACAGGTGGCTTGGACCAGAACGCGAGCCTCTTCGGACAGAAGGGCAAGGCGCTCGTCTTGGACTTCTCCACGGGTGAGGTGCGCCGCGTGCCGTTTAACATCGCGGAGCGCGACATGGTGTTGCTCATCGCAGACACCAACGCCCCTCACACTTTGAACGACGGCCAGTATGCCTCCCGCCGTGGCGTCATCGACGCGGTCCAGTCTGCATTGGCGGGCTCTGGGGCCCGCGGCGGAACTATCCGCGATACTCCCGATGCCGTTGCGGCCGCCACCCGGTGGGCAAGGGAAGCGGGGGAGGATGAGGGCGTCGTTAAGCGCCGCGTCGCCCACGTCGTGGAGGAGACCGCTCGCACCTTGGAAGCTGCCTCCGACTTGGAGGCCGGCAACCTTGACCGTTTCCGGGAGCTCATGCGCGATAGCCACATCTCGCTGCGCGACCAGTACGAGGTCACCACGCCGGAGCTGGACTGCGCGTTCGCGGCGGCCGGTGAGGTGGGCGCGCGTATGACTGGGGGCGGTTTCGGTGGCGCGGTGATTGCGCTGGTCAAGCGTGCCGATGTGGAGTCGACGGCGGAGGCAATTGCTGCTGCCGCGGCTGAGGGCGGCTTCCCGGCGCCGACCTTCCTTGTGGCCAGCCCTGGCGACGGCGCGCGCCGAATCGCCGGATAGGCCCCAACTGGCGGCTGGAAAAACTTTCTGGTCGCCTGTAATAAACGCGGCGGTAGTGCAACTAACTAGGTGAACATCAACTTCCTAGTTAAGGAGTCATCATGAAAAAGACCCTCGTTGCTGCTACCGCCGCTTGCGCTGTTTTGGCTGGTGGTGGCGCTGCAGTTGCTACCGGCTTCAACCCGTTCAGCGAGGATGCGAAGACCACCGCTGGCACCCAGCTGACCAGTACTGTTGACGGTCAGCTCAAGCCGGGCCAGGAGCTGCTTATTGCGGCAAACTGCCCGGGTACTCGCGCGAACCTGACCACGTCGTGGGGTGCGACGACGGTGATGTCGCCGGCGGCTGACCTCGGCCAACTGGTGGGTTACGTAACCGCGCCGGACAACATCGGCCCCGGTCCTGCCGACGGCTACCACACCTACACCGTGACCTGCGATTCCGGTGAGACCGATACCTTTACCTTCGCGTCCGGCGGAAACGGCGGCCACTAGCGCCCTGTGCGGCCTGGCCTCCGCTCTGGCCTCCGTGGCTTAGTCTCCGCGGCCCCGCGCGGACTGGCCGCCGCTCTGGCCCTCTCCGCCTGCGGTTCCGCCTGGGTTTCCGCACGTCCCAGACTGGTCCCATTGGTTGGCTCCCATTGGTTGGGTTTCTTTAGGGGGTAATGAAACCCAATGGGCCGTATTGGTCGCCAACGCTACTCGTAAAGGGACCATTAGAGGGAAACCCGTAGAGGGGGACCAACACGAAAGCGTCGAAAACAGCCCCACAAACGCAGGTCCAAAACCCATTGCCCGGCTACATGAACTCGCGTGAAACAGTCGGCGCTATCCTATGTGCTATGACCAATCCTTTTGCCAATAACCCCTTCGAGGAACCCCTCGCAGACGCACCTGGCAATCCGTTTGCGGACGCGGCAAAACCGCAACCAGCGCAGTCTTTCCAACCAGCGCAGTCTTTCCAACCACCGCCAGTAGACGAGCCAAGCGAAGCCGTACCAGCTCAAACCAAAACTAACGAGCCAGAGCCAGCAGAGGCGGACGGCAAGGTTTACCCTTTTTCTTGGTGGAAAGCTGGCCTGTCAGCGTTTTTCCTTTTAGTCGGATTTACTGGCTTTAGCGCGGACCCAGGAACCAGTCTTTTCTTTATCATCCCGTCGGCGTGGTACCTGTTAATGTCCGCCATCTATCGCAATGAGCTGCACAAACGCCGTTGGCTGTTGGTGTGGGCGGTGGCGTTTGCCTGCCGGATCATCTTTTAGCGGCTAAGCCTAAAGCTTGGCCAGCGCCTTGGTGATGCCCTCCTGCAGCGTGGCCCGCGACTGCTTCATCGGATGCGCAATCGCACGCAGCCCCATGTACGCAATCTGGTCCGCCGCGCGGTTGAGAGGATCGCCCGCATGGCCAAGCACGCGGCGGATTTCCACCTCGCATTCGCCCTCGACGTCGTTCCAGGCCTGCTGGAAACGCGACCGCGCACCTGACGTCACGCCGCGCCACGTTCGCCGCGAGCGCACCGCCTTCGACTGCTTATTGCGCAACTGCTCCACCGCTTCGAGCGCCGCGACCGAGTCGCTTTCAATAATCGCCTTCTTTGCACCCACCTTGAGCAGGTACTTCAGCGCCAAGGTCAGCGACTCCAGCTCGAGCTCGTCAGTACCCGCCTTAGTCTCGCGGGTGCGCAGCCGGTAGTCGCCATTGCCCGCCACGAAGCACATGGAGCCCTTGAACACGGTGTCGGAGGAGGCGTCGGTAGCAATGCGCACCGTGGCGCCCTCCGGCCATGATGACGCCTGCGAGAAGTTCGGCCACCAATGTGCCTTCGGGGTCTCTACCTGCGTGGCCTCTTTCTTCCGTGGCGCCTCGCCCAACTTCTTGGCCTTACGTGCGGTCAGGCCCGCTTCCTTGCGGCGCACAGAGCTCGCGCTTTTCGACGCCCTATTTTCCTCCGCAAAGCTGCCCGTCACCGTATAGCCGCGCCGTTCTAGCGCCGACCGCAGCGTATTTTGCCGGCGCCCCGTGACAATCCAGATTCGGCCCTTCAGGTTCTTCGTGGCCTTCTCGAACTCGCGGATGGCAATCTCCACCACGTCGCCGCTCTTGGTCTGGCCCTTGCGTATGAACCGGGTCTGCCTGGTGTTTACTGCGATGACCCAGCCATCAACAGTGCCGCCCGGCGCGGAGTCCCAGCGCTCGTCCCACAGTGCGATCGCCACATGGACCGGTGCGTTCACCATAGAGTCGGTGATCTTCCGGGTGCCATACGTACGGGACTGCGTGCCGGTGAGTGCGCTGAGTTCGAGCGGTTCCATCGTCTACTAGTAAACCATCTGCGTCCGACACCGAGCACAACGTCTCCGGTTCCGTCTTCGCCGCGGTGGCTCGCCGTACCGCAGTCGCTGACACCGCAGAGCCGGTACAACCTGCGGAAATTCCGGTTAAGGAAAAAGTCGCGCACTAGTCTGTAATAATTCCGAGCCTGCTGCAACATACTCTAAGTGAAGTATGTTCCAGCAGGCTTGTGGAGTTTTATTTGTCCGTCTTAACCTTGCCCGGCGCGCGAAAGCGGGAGTTCTCCCGGCATTTTCGCGCGCATTATCCTGCCGTCTTGGCGTTTTTGCGGCGTCGCGTGCCGCAGGAGCACGCTGAGGAGCTGGCTGCCGATGTCTTCGAGCGCGCCTGGGCCAACTTCGACACCCTGACGGGGGAGAACCCGCTGCCATGGCTCTATGGCATCGCACGCAACGTGATGCGCGAGTTCTATCGCTCGCGCCGCGAGTTCGAAAACCTCGACGACTTCGACGGCGCCCTTCTCGACGAATCCGCCGCCGTTGACTTGTCCCTCGACATCAACCGCGCCCTGCTGCAGCTTCCTTATGCCGAGCGCGAGATCCTCACTCTCTTCGCCTGGGAGGAGCTCACGCAGGCCGAGATCGCCGAGGTCCTCGGCATCACCCCTAACAACGTCCGCGTGCGCCTGCATCGCGCCCGCACCCACCTTTCCGAACTCACCGGAGGCCACGATGACTGATCCGCTTTCCCAATTGCGCGCCGCAAATCCGGTGCCAGACGCTGCGCTTGACGACGCCGCCCTTACCCGCTCCGAGGCGGTCCTCAGCGATATCGTCGATTCTGGGTCACACACGCCGTGGAAGGCCGTGGCCGCGGGCGTCGGTGTCCTAGCTCTGGTCGGCGGGGTCATCCCGTTTGTGAACCACAGCGAGCCGGTCGCCGTGGCGGAGGTGCTCACGCACGCGGGTGAGGCTGCCGCCGCGCAGCCCGACGCCGCGGACAAAGGCGTGACCTCAAAGGAGTACCTCAAGCGCGTGGACACCGATGGTTCGTCTACTGCCACGACCGAGTACTCGGTGGGCGTCGACGGCACCGTGAACATCTCCTCCCAAGGCGAGCTGCCAGGGTTCGACCCGCAGCCAGTCATCCCCGCAGAAGACCTCATGGCGGCCACCGACCGCGCTGGGCTGGAAGCTCTTGCGGATCGTTTCCCCAACCGCGCCCTCGGCGCGCTGCAGCTGCTGCTGCAGCCGGGTTTGAGCAGCGCGCAGCAGAAGATTGTCTACGACATCCTGGCCGCCACCGACGGCAACGACCTGGCTTCGGCCTCGCAGGGCTCCCACGACGGCGTGGGGGAGGACGGCCTCATCAGCGTCATTCGCGACGCTGACCATGTCAGCTTCTCCATCCTTCCGGCAACCGGCCAGCTGGTCCGCGTGGTCGGTCTGGTCGGCCCCAACGTGACCACCACCGTGGAGGCCACGGCCATCTTGGGCTGCGTGTCCGTCACCGGCCTGGAAGGCCCCGGCAGCATTTCGCTGGCCTGCGGTGATAACAACTACCTGGTCAAGGACCTCAAGTGGTCCAACTGGGGCGCCGATGAGGCCACGGCTGAGGGTACGGCCGTGGAAAATGACTGCGACCCCTTCTGTGCGGAGGGCAAGTTTAAGCAGACGCCGGTGTGGGTGGTCGTCGACAAGCGTGAAGCGTGTGGCTACAACGCCAAGGTGTACTCGCGCATCCGTGTCATCTACTCGGACCACGAAGAGGTCGAGGAGATTGGCTGCGCGTAGCGGCTAGGTCAGCTGGCGGAGCGCGAACTGCCCGTACATGTCACCGAGCTCCTCGGCGGTGTACGGGCCATCGGGGCTAAACCACGTGGCCACGCCGATGCCCATGTCGATGAGCGCCCAGCAGGCAATCTTGAGGTTCTCGGCTTGGAAGCTGCCCTCGTCGACGACGTTCATCCAACGTGCCACATAGTCGCGGCGCAGCTGCAGGACCACGGACTTGTGGGGTTCTTCGAGGTTGTTGAGCTCGTTGTTGACCACGCGGACGCGCTTGGCGTGGGTGGCGTGGAAGATGACGTGTGCGCGCATCGTGGCGAGGATTTTTTCCTCGGAACCCGTGACCCCGGCGAGCGCCGCGGCGTTGGCACGTAGGAGTTCCTCCATGGCGGAGACGGTGACCTCAGCGAGCAGCTCTTGCTTGGACTTGTAGTGGTTGTAGAGGCTCGATGCCCGCATGCCCACTGCCTTTGCGATGTCTTCCATGCCGGTGCCGTGGTAGCCGCGCTGGTCAAAGAGGTCGAGGGCGGCGGTGGCGATTTGGTCGCGGCGCTTCTGGTTAGCCATGGTGGTGTGCCTTTCGCTGGGAACGTTTCCTTGACAGGCGGTGAGGTGTGTATCACAATAGCAGACTAATAGTGATTCGTATCGGAGGCCTGTAATGTCCAATAATCTCTTTGATTCTACAACTGACTTCCTCGGCGTGTTCGACGGCATCAGCGCCCAAGATGCCGAGGTCTGTGCACGTGCTCGCTCGTTTCGTGAGGATTGCCTGCCGGTTATCAATGGGCATTGGGAGAAAAGCGAATACCCCCTCGAACTAGTACGCCGCTTAGGCGAGCTCGACCTCATGACGGACGGCCTTGACGTTCCTGGCCACGAGTCCATGACCGCACGCGGCGCAGGTTTGGCGCTCATGGAGGTCACGCGTGCCGACGCCTCGATGGGCACTGTCGTTGCCGTGCAGGCCGGCCTGGCTATGCGCTCCATCGCGATGCTTGGCTCGGAGGAGCAGCGCTCCCGCTACCTGCCGGCGATGGCGTCGTGCTCGCTGCTCGGCGCGTTTGGCCTGACGGAACCGCTGCACGGGTCTGACTCCATTGCGCTGGAGACCACCGCGGTTCGCGACGGCGATTCCTGGGTTCTCAACGGCGAAAAGAAGTGGATCGGTAACGGTGCTTCCGGTGGCGTGACCGTGATTTACGCCCGTATGGAAGACGGAAACGTGGGTGGCTTCATCGTTCCGCAGGACGCGCCGGGCTACTCCGCCACGGTGATTGCCGGCAAGCTGTCACTGCGCGCTATCCATCAGGCGCACATCGTCTTGGAGGATTGCCGCATTCCTGCCTCCAACCGGTTGCCCGGCTGCCAAACGTTCAAGGACGTCTCCCGCGTGCTGACAGCAACGCGCATCGGCGTCTCGTGGATGGCGTTGGGTTCGGCCGTGGCTTGCTATGAAACCGCGCGCAACTACGTCATGGAGCGCGTCCAGTTCGGCCGTGAGCTGGCAAAAGCGCAGATTATCCAGCAGCGCTTGGCCAACATGGTGCTGGACCTCAACCAGATGATGCTGACCTGCCGCGAGGTTGCCGCCCGCGAGGAGGCCGGCACGCTCACCCCGCCGCAGGCTTCCGCAGCGAAGCTGCACAACACCCGCGCTGCACGACGCATTGCTTCCGACGCCCGCGACATGCTCGGTGGCGTGGGCATCCTGCTAGAAAACGACATCGCGCGCCACTTTGCCGACATTGAGGCCATGCACACCTACGAGGGAACCGACACCGTGCAGAGCCTCATCATGGGCAAGGTCATTACGGGTTTCTCGGCCTACAAGTAGCAGCCTGCCCGCGCCTCGCTTGGCGCGCGGCTCACCCCTCTCCGGGTTTGGTCCCATTGGTTGGGTTTCATTAGAGGGTAAAGAAACCCTTAGGAGCCATTGCGCGGGGGACGGTTCTCGTAAAACTACCCAACCAATGGGACCACTAGAGGAGGACCAAACCGCGGCAGCTGAAACAGCCCATTCGCAAGCAAGAGGCCAGCCGCTGAGGCGCCAGCCGGCAGACAGCCTCGAAAGCGCCAAATCCCCCTAGCTGCGCAAATGCAGAGTTATCCACAGGTAAAAAATTGACTCTAGACACGGGCGCACGCGCTTGGCGAACATTGTTGTATGACTCAAACACAACGACTCATTCACTTACGTCCACTGTCCAACGATCACCACGTGTGGGAGCAAATAGCCAATGGCGAGGTTCTGCGAATAGCGCCCTGGGTCGCAACCCCGCGGGATTACTTCGAGCAATTACCCACTTACGAACGCCAGCGCCTCAAAGTGATTGCCGCAGGCAAAAGCGTGCACAAAGCCGTCATGATAGGAAAATCAGCAGCCAGGCTATGGGGCCTTTGGGTCCTCCCGCCTTTCGGCGAAAAGATTGAAATGGCTAGGCAGTCCAAATCGCTGCCAGTCAAGACGAAGATTCCAGCCGATTACGATTACCGCAAGACGCACCTGCCAGACAACATGGTCTCCGAGCAGCTCGGCACCCGTTGTACAACTGTGGCACGAGCGTGCATCGACATCGCAAGGCACCATTCCTTCGAAGAGGGACTCGTTGCCATGGATTCGGCGCTCGCGAAGGAACTCACCACGAAGGAGGAGCTGCGCCGCACGCTGACCGCCATGGGGCGTGTGCATGGTGCCCCGCAGGCGCGGAAGGCGATTGAGCACGCCATCGCGCATTCGGAATCGCCTTTCGAGTCCTACTTTCGAGGCATCGCCATCGCGGAAAAGCTGGGAGAGAAGGTGGTTGCGCAGTACTTCATTCCGCCGAACTTCCGCGCAGACGCATGCATTGACGACGCCGTCGTGATTGAGATCGACGGTGCCGTCAAGTACGACGGCTCGTCGTTTGGCAAGAGTGCCGAGCAAACAATCGTGGAGGAGCGACGACGCGAGAAGCTGATTCAGAACCGTGGCCTCATCGTGCTGCGATACAGCCCACGGGAGCTGCTCACGGAGAGAGCCCGTGTCGTACGAGAGGTGCGCCAGGCGCTGGAAGCTGCCCAACAGCGAGGATGGTCCCAGTCTACTGGTCCCTTTACGAGTAAGAAGGCCGGCTAAAACCCGCTAGGTGGTCCCTTTACCCCGTAAAGGGACCCAACCAATGGGACCAATCCGAAAGAAATGGTTGGGACAGGTCCGCGGGTTAGTTGCGCAGCGGCTTACGGGTCGCCGCCATGTGCTTCGCGCGATCGACGTTCGCCGGCAGCAGCACGAGCGGCACGTCGAACTCCACTTCACGGTCGGCGAACTCGTTAAAACTCAGCGAGCCCTCACCGGTGTACATCTGAGCCAACTTTGCTGCGATGACGTGGTCGTTCTCAGTGGTCTTCTCCAGGGGCCACTCGCGGTCGAGGGCAGGGCCGGAATAGAGCTCAATCGCGACATCGGCAGGCGGGGCGTAGCCCTCAATGAGCGACTCCGCCTCCGTGATGGCACGCGCCAGGACGTGGTCAGGGGACATGAGCACGACGTCGTCTGCCGCGAGGAAGCCCTGTTCCTTGGCCACGAAAGCGTTGGGGAAGGGCTTGGTCGAGGTGATGAAGTCGAAGGCTTTCTGGTGGTAGTCGGCCACGCCAGCCGCACGCAGGCGCTCCAGTGCGGAAATCGTGCCCGACCAGCCCGGATAGAGACCCACGTTAAGTTCTGGGAAAGCCAGCTGGCTATCTGCGTGCGCCACGATTCGGTCGCAGGATAGGGCCAGCTCTAAGCCGCCGCCCAAGGCAACACCACGTACCGCTGCGACCACGGGCACCGGCGCGAACTTCAGCTGTCGCAGCGTGTTCGAGCCGTCTGCAATGAGCTCTTTGACGCGTTCAGCGGAGCCGGACTCACCAGCCGCGGCAATCGACGCCAAGTCCGCACCTGCGCAGAACACCGGCGCATCGTTACCGATGACCAGCGCTTTCAGGTCCGCAGAGGAGATGGAGTCAACGGCAGCGCGCAGGACTTCCAAAGCGGCAGTCGGCAAGGAATTCATCGGCGTATGCAGGTCGATGATGCCGATGCGCCCGGAAGGAGTGGACACTGCATGCACCGCGCCGGCCGGCAGGCAGACCACGGTTTCCAGGTCCAAGGAGCGCAGGCTGACCACGCCCTCCCGCTCCCGCAGCTCCTGCAGCTGGCCCTCGGAGGAAAGCACCTTGCCGTCTACAAAGAATCCCCCGGCAGCGGCGGCTGCGGTCACTAGCGCTGGCGGCTTCGAACCGTAAGCGGAGGCAACCCTGTCGATGTCGATGGCGTCGGCAAGCGCGAAAATGCCCTTCTTCCAGCCGAAGCCGAGGGTGAGGCCGTCGTCGATAAGCGCGACGTGCTCTGCGATCTCCGGCGCGACCTCGCAGCAGTAGCGCAGGGTGTCGAGGAAGACCGCGCGGGCGAAGCGGCCGCCCGGCGAATCCGTGTCCATGACCTCCCGCGGATCCTTGAGCCCTATGACTGGGTCGTCCGGCTGGGTGCGTGCCACGTACTCATAGTCGGAGTTGATGACCTCGTCGCGGCCGCGGTAGAAGCCGCCCTCGCCGGTGCGCCCAGTCAGGCCGCGCTCGACCAAGCCCGCGATGAACTCGTCGCAGCCCAGCGGCACATTGAGGAGCGGATCGCCCGCGGGAAGTGCGGACTCGAGAGAGTTCCAGATGGGCCCCACCAGCTGCAAACCGATGTAGTCCAAAAGCCCGAAGATGCCGGTGCGGGGGATGCCGAAGGCGCGGCCAAAGGCGGCGTCGGCAAGCTCGTAGCTCACGCCGAACTCGCGGGCGCGGGCAACGCCGGCGGCCATCCAGTAGCAGCCGACGCGATTGGCAATAAAACCCGGGGTGTCGCGGCACTCGAGTGCGATCTTGCCCAAGGTTTGTTCGATGGTGGTGCGCAGCGCGGCCTCGGTCTCGCCGGAGGCGATGAGCTCGACCAAGCGCATGACCTTCGGCGGGTTGAAGAAGTGGGTGATGCCGAAGCGCTCGCGGCGCGAGACCGGCACGCCCTCGACGAGATTGGCCAGCGGGAGGGTAGAGGTGTTCGAACTCAAGATGGCTGAGGGCTTGAGGTGTGGCTCGATGGCCGCGTAGAGCGCGTGCTTGGCGCCGAGGTCCTCGAAGATGGCTTCGATGACCCAGTCGCGGTCCTCGAGGAGAGCGTAGTCATCGGAGGCGGTGATGCGGGAGGCGTCCGAAGGCAGGTAGAAGCCGCGGCGCTTTACCTGGATGTCCACGCCCTTCTGCGCGCCCTCGGCGTTCTGGTCGAGCAGGACGACATCGAGACCCGCCGATGCGCACAGTGCCGCGATGCCCGAGCCCATGGAACCTGCGCCGATGACGGCAACCTTGGTGATTGTCATTTACTTCGCTCCTTCGTTCTCGGATTCGTTTTCGATGATGAGCGCAATGCCCCTGGCCGCCGCCAATACACATGGTGACCAGGCCATAGCGCTTGTTCAGGCGGCGCAGCGCGTATGCCAGCTTGGTGATGAGGATGACTCCGGTGGCTCCCACCGGGTGGCCGTGCGCCACGGCGCCGCCGTAGATGTTGGTCTTTTCGGGGGCAAAGCCGAGCTCGTCCTGCACGGCGATGGCCTGCGCGGCGAAGGCCTCGTTGGACTCGATGAGGTCGATGTCGTCCAGCGTGAGCCCGGCCTTCTCCAGTGCCTTCGGCACCGCAGCGATGGGGCCGACGCCCATGCGGGTGGGATCGACGCCCGCGATGGCCCAGCTGACAATCTTGGCCAGCGGCTCGAGGTTGCGCGTGCTCACCTGCTCAGCGGTGGCGAGGACCACGGCCGCGGCGCCGTCGTTGATGCCGGATGCGTTGCCTGGGGTTACGGTTCCATCCTTGGCAAAGGCGGGCTTGAGCTGCGCAAGCTTGTCGACGCTCGTCTCCCTCACGTGCTCATCAAAGTCCAGATCGCCTACGGCGACGATCTCCTCGGCGTGGACGCCTTCCGCGCGGGCGGCCGCGGCGCGGCGCTGGGATTGCGCAGAGAACTCGTCTTGGCGCTCGCGGGAGATGTTGTGGTCACTCGCGACGTTTTCCGCGGTCACGCCCATGTGGCCGGTGCCGAAGGGGCAGGAGAGCGCGCCGGTGAGCCAGTCGTAGAGTTTGCCGTCGCCCATGCGCTTGCCGAAGCGGGCGCCCTCGACGGAGTAGGGGGCTTGGCTCATGGATTCGGCGCCAATGGCAAGTGCCACGGTGCCGTCGCCAGACTGGAGGAGTTGCGCGGCGGAGACCACGGCTTGGACGCCGGAGCCGCAGAGGCGGTTGACGCCCATTGCGGTAGAGGACTCGGGCATTCCGACGCCGATGGCGACTTTGCGGGAAATGTACAAGTCGCTCGGGATGACGGGCATGACATTCGACGCCACCGCGGTGTCGATTTCGGCGGCCGGGATACCCGAACGCTCAATAGCTGCCGACGCCGCCGTCGTACCCAGCTCGGTTAGTGAAAGGCGGGCCAGGCTGCCGCCGAATTTACCGATGGGCAAGCGTGCGGCCCCGACGATGTATACGTCTTGTGCCATGAGGTCCTCCTAAAAAATACGAATCACCATTAGTTAGAAATGAATCCTAGGTCACATCCTTCAGTTGTGCAACGCTTTCGAGAAAGTTTCCGCTTGTCTCACGCGTGTGGGGCGTCGGCGCCGCGCGCGATTGCGGTGCAGGCGCTGAAAACAAATTGAGGGAATGCGGCGCTTACTGGTTAGGCTGCAACGCATGAAGTGTTTTGAAACGCCGCTGATTTTTGACGGCGGTCTCGGCACCCACCTGGAGTCCCGCGGCAACGACATCTCGGGACAGTTGTGGTCGGCGCAGATTCTGCGCGAGAACCCTGCTGAAATTCAGGCGGCGCACGAGGACTTTTATCGCGCGGGCGCGCAGGTGGCCACCACGGCGTCGTACCAGGTGACCTTCGATGCGCTCGGAGATGAAGCTGAAGAGCTGCTGCGTCGCAGCGTGGAGGTGGCACGCGTTGCCGCGAACAATGCGCGTCCCGATGGTTTGGTGGCCGCCTCAGTGGGGCCTTATGGAGCAGGCCCCGGTGAAGGCACGGACTACGACGGTGCCTACGGGCTGGGCTGCGAGGAGCTTAAGCACTGGCATCAGCGCCGCATCGAGGTGCTCGCCGCAACCGACGCTGACTTCCTGCTTGCTGAGACCATTCCCAACGTTGACGAGGCGGCTGCATTGCTGGAGTTACTCGACGCCACAGGCAAACCCTATGCGCTCAGCGTCACCGGCGTTCTTGCGGCGGACCCTGCCAAGGTTGCGCAGGTCATCGAGTTCGCGAAGCAGGCGCGCAACCTCGGCGCCCTGGGCGTGAATTGTTGTGATGCGGAGACGGCAAAGGGCGTCGTCAAGCGCATGCGTGAGGGCATCGATCTGCCCGTGCTTGCCTACCCCAACAGTGGCGAGACCTGGGATCATGCGGCCCGCCAGTGGCGCCGCGATGAGGAGCATTCGCTGGGGCTGGTCGAAGCCGCGCCCCAGTTGCGCGCCTTGGGCGTGACCCTGCTGGGCGGCTGCTGCCGAACTACGCCGGAACAGATTCGGCTGATTTCGCAGCAGGCGTAGCGCTAGTTATCCCGGTCGTCGTCAAGCGCAAGGGGGCACCCGCAAACTGCATCCTCGAGCTGGTCTTTTAAAGTGGTTGACCAATTTCCTTCCTAAGTTGTTGAACAACCCCTTAAGATGATGTGCATCACGTAACTAATGCGACCTGCATCACGAAAGGGCAGTTTGGTGAGCGCTGAAACAACTGAAGTCGTCAAGAACCCACCCAAGGGTATCGGCGCAATGGCGGGTGCCATGTTCCTCATGGCCACCTCCTCCATCGGTCCGGGCTTTTTGACCCAGACCTCCGTCTTTACCGTCCAGATGGGTGCAGCTTTCGCCTTTGCGATTCTGCTCAGCATCATCGTGGACATCGCCATTCAGCTCAACGTCTGGCGCGTTCTGTGCCTCTCCGGCATGCGCGCCAACGAGCTTGGCAACACCGTTCTGCCGGGCCTTGGCTGGTTCCTCGCGGTGCTCGTCTTCATCGGCGGTGTGGTATTCAACATCGGTAACATTGCTGGCTCTGGCTTGGGCTTGAACGCGATGCTCGGCATTGACGCCCGCATCGGCTCGGTCATCGCTGCGGCGATTGCCATCTTCATCTTCTTGTCCAAACGCGCCGGCATTGCGCTCGACCGCTTGGTTGCAGCCCTTGGCGCCATCATGATCCTGCTCATGCTCTACGTGGCTATCGTCTCGCAGCCGCCAGTGGGCGAGGCACTCAAGAACACCGTCATGCCGGAGGAAGTTGACTTCTTCGTTATTACCACCCTCATCGGCGGCACCGTCGGCGGCTACATCACCTTTGCGGGTGCGCACCGCCTCATCGACAACGGCATGACCGGCCCGGAGCACATCAAGAACATCACCACGACCTCGGTCATGGGCGTCATCATCACCGGCATCATGCGCGTGCTGCTCTTCTTGGCTGTGCTGGGTGTCGTCAGCACGGGCGTGGCACTGTCTGAGGACAACACGGCTGCCGACGCCTTCCGCCAAGCCGCCGGCGAGTTCGGACTCCGTGCGTTCGGCGTGGTGCTCTTTGCCGCGGGCTTGTCCTCAGTGATTGGAGCTTCCTACACCTCGATTTCCTTTGTGACCACACAGAAGGTCACCCCGCGCACCCGCAACTTCCTCACGGTGGGCTTCATCGTGGTCTGCACCATCTTGTTCGTTCTCCTCAACTCCGCTCCCCAGAAGCTGCTGATTTTCGCAGGCGCGTTCAACGGCATCATTTTGCCAATTGCGTTTGCGATGGTTATGTGGGTTGCTTTCCGACGCCGCGATCTCCTCGGCGGAGTCAAGCACCCAATGTGGCTGCTGGTGGTTGGTTCCATCGCGCTGCTGCTGGAGCTCTACATCGGTTTCAACTCCATCTCCGGAATCATGAAGCTTTGGGCTTAGGGGGCCTCGGTCGATGTCTTACACTGCACATCCTTCCACGATGCAGCCCGCTGACGTGCGCGCGCATGCCCGGCAGAATCAGATGGTGACTACGGCGGGTTTCGCTGACGGATACATGCAGGCCAACCTGCTTGCGGTGCCGCAGGATTACGCGTTCGACTTCCTGTTGTTTGCTCAGCGCAATCCGAAGTCGTGTCCGATTGTGGGCGTGCTGGAGGCGGGCCAATACAGCTCGGAGCTGCTCGCGGGTGGCGATATCCGCACCGACATCCCCGGCTACCGCATCTTCCGCGACGGTGAGCTAACCGACTCGGTGGAGGACGCCACGGAGTTCTGGGCTGAGGACATGGTCACGTTCCTCATCGGCTGCTCGTTTACTTTCGAGTCGGCGCTGCAGGAAAACGGCATTACGCTGGCTCATATCGAGCAGGGGCGAAATGTGTCGATGTATAGCACGAACATTCCCACCACTCCGGCCGGCATTTTCAGCGGACCGTTGGTGGTCTCCATGCGACCGATTCTTGCATCTCAGGTTGCCGACGCCGTGCGCATCACCTCGCGTTACCCGTCGGTGCACGGGGCGCCGGTGCACGTGGGAAACCCTAAGGATATTGGCATTTCGGATCTTTCTCGCCCTGACTTCGGCGACGCCGTGGACATCCCGGAAGGGCACATTCCGGTGTTCTGGGCGTGTGGCGTGACGCCACAAGCGGTGGTGATGAACTCGAAGCCGCGCCTGGCGATTACCCACCAGCCCGGCAAGATGCTCGTCACTGACGCGCGCGACGTGGACTACCAGGTTCCTTAAACCCGGTCTGCGGCTGCGCTTGCAGCTTCCTCTGCAACTGCTCCGGCCGACCGCGCGGTTTGGTCCCATTGCTTGGGTTTCATTGGTTGGGTTTCTTTACGAGTGGTCGTGCCGGAAAATTTGGCTTACTGGTCCCTTTACCCCACAAAGGGACCCAACCTATGGGACCAAACCGCAATGGGGGCAGGGAAGCCGCCCCGCCAAGCCGCCCCAAGCTAGATGACCGCGAGCATCGTCTTGCAGGTCCGCAGCAAGCTGTCGTGCAAAAGCGCGGCAGCTTCTTCGCGTTTTCCATCGGCAATGAGCCGGGCCAAGCGGATGTTGCCCTCAATGTGTTCAGCGTGCAAGGTGGGGTAGCGCGGGATAACGAGCAAGAAGCTCAGCCGCATCCGCGCGAGTAGGTTGTTCATTTGCGCGTTAAGCGTCGGGGAATTTAGCGACGCCACCAGTGCGCGGTGAAAACGCTGGTTAATGTTGGATACTTTCTGGTCCTCGCCGTTTTCCTGCGCGGCTCGAGCAGAAGTGACAAGCTCAATCAACGCTGCCGGATCAGCGAATTCGCCCCACAGCACGCCGGAGGGCTCGATGGCGGCACGTGCGATGAACAGGTCGCGCACGTAATCGGCGTCCGGCGTCGCAATGAAGACGCCCCGGTTGGGGATGCGCTCCACAAGTCGCTGCGCAGCGAGCTCAGTGAAGGCCTCGCGGAGCGTATTGCGGGAACAAGAGAAACGCTCAGCGGCTTTGACCTCGCTGAGCTGTTGACCGGGCATGAACTCGCCGGCCGAGATGGCATCGCGAATCTCCGATGCCACAGACTGAGAAAGCATGCCAGACAGCTTAACCCATTGGGCGCGCAGGCTGCGCGAAAAAGTAGGCCACGGCCACTAGTCGATAGTCGCGATAACCTTCGACGGATCCAAGCGGTCGCCTTCCTTGGCCAACAGCTTGATGGTGCCGCCGCGTGGAGCCTTTACAGAAGATTCCATCTTCATCGCCTCGATGGTCGCGATGGCCTCGCCCTCTTCGACCGTGTCGCCATCCGCGACGTTCCACGCCACGAGGTTTGCATCATACGGTGCGGTTACCTCGCCTTCCTGCGAGCCCGCGCTTGGCGACGCCACCTTCACCCCACCAGCAGCCGCCGGGTCTGCCGCAAACAGGTTCTCCGGCAAACCGACGCTGACCAGCTTGCCGTCGATTTCGATGGCTACCTGGGTGCGTTTGGCGTAGATGGCCTCGACCGGCGCAATGTTGCTCGTGGACTCCGCAGAAGGGCGGTAGTTGTGGTCAAGCCAGTCCGTGTAGATACCAGCTGCGGCCTTGGCATCGCCGTGGTCGGCCAAGACCTGGGAGGAGACCATGTCGCGGTGGAAAGGCAGGACGGTGCGCACGCCTTCGATGTCGAACTCGGCCAGGGCCTGCTTGGCGCGGGCCAGGGCCACCTCGCGGGTCGGTCCCCAGACCAGCAGCTTGGCAATCAGCGAGTCGTAGTACGGCGGCACGATGGAGCCGGAGCGCACGCCGGCGTCAACGCGGATGCCAGGGCCCGTCGGCGGCTCAAAGCGCACGATGGTGCCAGGGCATGGCGCAAAGCCGTTCAGGATGTCCTCGGCGTTGATGCGGAACTCGAAAGCGTGGCCGTGCGGCTCCGGGTCGAGGGATTCGCCCACGAAGGACAGTGGCTCGCCCGAAGCGATGCGGAACTGCTCCGCGATGATGTCCACGCCGGTCACGACCTCAGTGACTGGGTGCTCAACCTGCACACGGGTGTTGACCTCGAGGAAGGAGATGGTGCCGTCCTCAGAGACTATGTACTCCACGGTTCCAGCGCCGGTGTAACCCACCTTGGCGCAGATGGCGCGGGCGCCCTCGTGGATGCCGGTGCGCTGTTCGTCGCTAAGTGCTGGGGCAGGGGCTTCTTCGATGAGCTTCTGGAAGCGGCGCTGCGTGGAACAATCGCGGGTGCCAAGCACGGCGACGTTGCCGTGGGTATCGGCGAGGATCTGCGCCTCGACGTGGCGCGGGTGGGTCAGGAACTTCTCCACGTAGCACTCGGCGCGGCCGAAGGCCTCCTTGGCCTCGCGTCCTGCAGAGTTGAAGGCCGCCTCAATGTCTTCCAGGTTTTCCACGACCTTCAGACCGCGTCCGCCGCCACCATAAGCTGCCTTGATGGCAATCGGCAGACCGTGCTTTTCAGCGAAGGCGCGGGCCTCCTGCCAGTCGTCGATGGGGTCGGAGGTGCCAGGAGCCAGGGGAGCGCCGACCTCCTCGGCCACGCGGCGGGCCGCAATCTTGTCACCGAGCAGCTCGATGGATTCTGGGGTTGGGCCAATCCAGGTCAGGCCCGCACTGGCGACGGCGCGGGCAAAGTCAGCGTTTTCAGAAAGGAAGCCATAGCCCGGGTGGATGGCATCGGCGCCGGCGCGAACCGCAATGTCCAGCAATGCCGGGACGTTCATATAGGTATCGGCCGCGGTGTTGCCGGGCAGGGCGTAGGCCTCGTCGGCCACGCGGGTGTGCAGGGCGCCTGCGTCTGCCTCAGAGTAGATGGCGATGGAGCGGATGCCCAGGTCACGCGCAGCGCGCGCAATGCGCACGGCGATCTCTCCGCGGTTTGCAATAAGGACTGCAGAAATCATAATTAACCTTCAACTAGTTCAAAGCGGACCGTGGCTCCCGGCGGGAGCTGCGCGGCGATGTCGATGTCTTCTTCCAAGACGGTGGCGATGACGGGGTAGCCGCCGGTGACGGCGTGGTCGCGCAGGAAGACTACCGGCTCACCTGAGGGCGGGACCTGCACGGAGCCGGCGACCATTCCTTCGCTCGGGAGCTCGCCGGAGCGCGCACGTGACAAGGTCGCATCGTCGCTGGCTCTAAGACGCAGGCCGACGCGGTTGGACTGCGGGGTGACGTCCCATTCGTGCTCAAGGAAAGCGTCGAGGCTGTCCTGCGTGAACCAGTCATCGCGCGGGCCGAGCACGCAGCGCAGTACGCCCTCGGTCTGGCCACGGGACCCTTCGGTCACGCGCAGCGGATTGGTCAGCTGCGCATCCGTCATGGCACTCGAGCGCGGCAGGACACCGATGATGTCGCCGATGTGCACGGGTGCAGGACCCAGCCCAGAGAGCACGTCGGTGGAGGAGGACCCCAGCTCGGTATCGGCAACGATGCCGCCGCGGATGGCGATGTAGGAGCGCATGCCGTACGTGGCCGGCTCGACGATCACGGTGGAACCCGCCGTCACGAGCACCGGGCGCGCGAGGTGCACCGGCATCTCGTCGAGGAGCACGCGGGCCTGGGCGCCGGTGACGCAAATGACGGTATCGGTGAGGGCACGCAGGCGAATGCCGCCGATGTTTTCCAGCACCGTCGCACCGCGCGGGTTGCCCACCGCGACGTTGGCGGTGGCCGCTGCTGCCTGGTCAGCCGCGCCCGAAGGGGTAACACCTAAGTTGCCACGACCCGGGCGGCCTTGGTCCTGGAAGAGGGTGACAAGGCCTGGGTCGATGACTTCCATACGTGGCAGGCGGGCTGGGGTACGGCGGCCAAACGGGGTGGTGGATACGATGTCCGGCAGGGAGCTGACGGCACGGTAGCGCACGCGGTCACCGGGCTGCACCAGCGCCGGCGGCTGCGCATCCGATTCCCACATCGGGGTCGAGGTGGTGCCTAGCAGCTGCCAGCCGCCGGGGGAGACGCGCGGGTAGACCGCGGAGAAGTTACCGGCGATGCCCACCGCACCATTCGGCACCGCGGTACGCGGGGTAGAGCGACGCGGAATGTCGACGCCGCGGGAGGCATCTGCCGGGGTGCAATACGTAAAACCCGGGGCGAAGCCGCCGAAGGCAGCAAGCCACTCGGTCGAGGTATGCCAGTCGATAAGCCCCTCGCGGGACATACCGAGTAGGTCGGCAGCCTCGTCCAGATCCGCGCCGTCGTAAAGCACGTCGATCTCCACCAAGCGTGGCTCCTCCACGGAGCGTGCGGAAGGGTGGAAATCCTCCAAGAGCTCGGCGGCGGCATGCGCCGAGTTAGGGGTATTAAAGGTGAGCAATAGGGTTGTCGCTGCGGCAATCGCATCGACTTGGTCCTTCAGCGGTTGCGCAGTAAGTGCCTCGTGCCAGGTCATGACCTGGGAAAGGTCATCCAACTCCACGAGCAACGCGCGGGTTCCTACGGGGTGAATGCGCATTAGATAAAGCTCCGGATCTCAATGCCACGGGCATCCAGCTCGGCTACCACGCCGCGCAGCATCTCCACGGCGCCCGGGGAGTCACCGTGGGTGCAAACGGACTGCGCATCCACGCTAAGGACGCTGCCGTCGATGGCTGTGATGGCGCCGGTTTCTGCCACCTCGAGCACGCGCCTTACGACGTCGTCTGCCGAGTGCAGCACAGCATTGTCCTGCGTGCGCGAGACCAGGGTGCCGTCGGGGTTGTAGTTGCGGTCCGCGAAGGCCTCGCGGATGACAGTCAGGCCGCGTGCCTCGGCGACGTCGACTGCCACGCCGCCCGGCAGCAGCATGACCGGGATATCTCCAAAGGCCTTGATGCCGTCGATGACTGCCTTGGCCTGGGCCTCGTGGTGAACGATGGCGTTGTACATCGCGCCGTGCGGCTTGACGTAGGCAACGCGAGTGCCGTGCGCGCGGGCCAGCGCCTCAAGCGCGCCGATTTGATAGGTGACTTCGTCTGCCAACTCAGCCGGGTTGTAGTCGATGAAGCGACGGCCGAACGCGGCTGGGTCGTTGTAGCCTACGTGTGCACCAACGACGACGCCCGCCTCTTTAGCTGCGCGGACGGTGCCGGCGATGGAGTGTGGGTCACCCGCGTGGAAGCCGGTGGCGACGTTGGCAGAGGAGACCAGCTTGAGCATCGCTGCGTCGTCTGCGACTGGATTGCCTGCGGTGGCCTCGCCGAGGTCGGCATTGAGATCAATAAAGAGCTGGCTCATACACTCAAATCCCCTTTTAAAATTGTTCAACAATCTATAGGCGGATAGTGTATCGTGCGTCACGTCACTTTGTGAAGTGGGACGCCATTTTTGAAGAAGAGCGGGGGTAGTCACGCTGCGTCGATGGGCGTGACTACCCTCGCTCCTAAGTAGCGAAGTATTCCATTGAGCCCCTTTAAGCTCGCCAAATTAAGACAGAGAAAGGAAGAGTTTTTCCATCTTTTCCGCATCGAGGCCTTCTGGGCCCTCTTCGCGATAGCACTGCTTAAGCCCGGTGGCGATGATGGAATAGCCCGCGCGATCGATCGCTTTTGCAGCGGCGGCAAGCTGAGTTACTGCTGCTTCGCATTCTTCGCCGGATTCGAGCATGCGGATGACGGCATCGATTTGTCCCCGTGCACGCTTGAGGCGCGTGATGGAGGGCTTTACCTCTGCAGGATCTAAGTTCATTATGCGGCCTTTCCATGCTGCCAAGTCAGATACCCGCCATCCAGATTAGCAACGTCATAACCCAGGTTTGTGAGGATGCGCGCCGCATTATGGCCGCGCAAACCCACCTGGCAGTGCACGATAACATCCTTATGACCTGCGATTTCGGCGTGGCGTGCGCGCAGCTCATCGAGCGGAATGTTGATGGCTCCGGGGATGGCGCCTGCAGCAAACTCGGAGGCTGAACGGACGTCTACCAGGAGTGTCCCGGCCTCGAGGTGCTCGGAGAGTTCGTGCCATTGGACAGTGCGCTCGCCCTGCACAATGTTGTCATCGATAAAGCCCGCGAAGTTGATAGGGTCCTTCGCTGAGCCGAACTGGGGTGCGTAGGCCAACTCAAGATCTGCGAGGTCGCGTGCCTTAAGCCCCGCCCGCATCGCGGTGGCGATGACGTCGATGCGCTTGTCCACTCCGTCCTTACCAACGATCTGCGCGCCGAGGATGGCGTCGGTTTCGGCGTCCACGACGAGCTTCATATGCAGCTGTGTCGCGCCGGGGTAGTAGCCCGCGTGGTTGGCCGGATGCAGGTGAATTACGCGCACCTTCTTGCCAGCGGCTCGTGCGCGCCGTTCATTCCATCCGGTGGAGGCTGCGGCAAGTCCAAAGAGCCCAACGATAGCCGTTCCGAGTACTGGCAGTGAGGCGGTTTCCCGGCCAGTGATGATGTCTGCAACGAGGCGGCCGTGGCGGTTGGCCGTTTGGGCCAGTGGTACGAGGGTATCTTCGCCGGTGTGCAGATCCTTCTTGGTCGCGGCGTCGCCAAGTGCGAAAATGTGCGGGTCGCTGGTGCGCTGCTGCGCATCGACCACAATTCCGCCGCGCTCCGAAATCTCAAGCCCTGCTTCGCGTGCTAGATCGCTGGCTGGCCGCACGCCGATTGCGGTGATGACGATATCTGCGGGCAGCTCGGTACCATCGGCGAGCGCTACGCCGGAGTCGCTGATTTCAGTGGCCTGCGCATTGGTGCGAATCTCAACTCCGTTGGCGCGCAGGTGCTCAGTCACGATGGCGGCCATTTCAGAATCCAGTGGGCCCATGATTTGCGGGGTAGCCTCCACGACGGCGACAGAAAGGTCGCGGTGGCGGAGGTTTTCGGCCATCTCCAGGCCGATGAATCCGCCGCCGATGATTACTGCCCGCGTGCGGCCTTTAAGTGCGGCGGCGATGCGGTCTACGTCTTCGACGGTGCGCAGGCTATATGCCTTTTCAATGCCTGTGATCGGTGGCAGGAACGGGGTTGCACCGGGAGAAAGGACTAGATCGTCGTAGGGGATGGTCTCGCCGGATTCGGTGGTGACGGTACGAGCAGCGCGATCGACGTGGGTGGCGCGCGTGTTGACGCGAACGTCGATGTTGAAGCGTTCTTTCAGGGCCTCCGGTGTTTGGAGGAGAAGGTCCTGGCGCTCTTCGATGACTCCGCCGATGTGATAGGGCAGGCCACAGTTGGCAAAGGATACGTGGCCCGAGGCCTCGAGGACAATGATGTTTCGCTTTTCATCATTGCGGCGCAGGCGGGTTGCGGTGGACATACCACCGGCGACGCCGCCGATGATGACGGTGGTGGGGTTGGCGGTCATGGGTGGGATACTCCTTTAGCTAAAGAGGCGGCGGAACAGGCCTTTGTTGGCGGAGGTGGTCTCGCGTGGGCAGGTGCACCACTGGCCTGCCGGGACGGTGGCTTTTACTTGGTTAATGTGGTTGCCGCAGCCTGCCCAGGTGGTCTTTCCGCAGGACTTGCAGGTAACGGGACGGCACATAGGATTCCCCTTCTTCTAGACGTATACCCCAGGGGGTATATTAGGATGGTTTTGAATATACCCCTAGGGGTATATAGCGTCAAGAGTGCGTTCTCCGCAAGTGGTGACTAGGTAGGCATTAGGTGGGATCTATGACGCAACTGTTTGAATCTTTGGAAACATATCTGGAAAGGACGAAGGCGCAGCGTGAGGAGCTTTATAGGTGGTTCCACCAGCACCCGGAGCTCTCGCTGCAGGAAGCCGAAACCAAGGCGCGGATTATCAAAGAGCTGGAGCCAGTGAAGGAAGACTCCGGCGTTGAGTACGCCTCGACTGCCACTCAGGTCTCCGACAAGGCTGGCCAAGAGGTGCCGGTCGGGCACATGTGCGGCCACGACATGCACACCACGTGGCTTTTGACCACCATCTCTTTTCTGGCGGAAAACCGGAACGCATGGTCCGGCACTTTCGAGGCAGTCTTCCAGCCTGCCGAGGAGATCGCTGAAGGCGGCAAGAACATGGTCGCTGCGGGAATCACGGGCAAGGTTCCCGTCCCCGATGTCATGCTGGGCCAGCACGTCATGGGTGCATTGTCAATGGGCCATGTTGCGACCAACGAGGGCATTAGCTTCACCCAGGCTTCCACTGTGAAGGTGACTGTGCGCGGCGTCGGCTCGCATGGCTCCATGCCGGAGAAGAGCGTCGACCCAATCGTGCTTTCCTCCTCAATCATCATGCAGCTGCAGACAATTATCTCCCGTGAGCTACCGGCCAGCGAGCGCGCGGTGGTCTCCGTGGGCACGATTCACGGCGGCACGAAGGCCAACGTGATTCCGGACAAAGTCGTGTTCGAGCTCAATACCCGCTGCTACTCGCAGGAAGTCGAAGACCACATTCATGCCTCGATCGAACGCATCGTGAGCAATCAGGCCGCCGCGGCGGGCGCGCCGGAGCCTTCCTTCGAATACTCCGAACGCTTCCCGGTGCTGGACAATGACCGCGATGTAACTGCCAAAGTCACCGAGTCTATGCAGACCTTGTTGGGGGGGAGGAGCGCACGGAGACCTTCGCGCCTTTATCGGCCTCTGAGGATTTCCCGGATATCCCGAATGCCTTTGGCACACCGTATTGCTTCTGGGTCGTCGGCGGCTTCCCAGACCCGGAGAATGCACCGGGCAATCACTCTCCGCAGTTCGTCCCTGAGCTGCACCCCACCTTGGAAGCAGGTGCGGAGGCCACGGTTGCTGCGCTTTGCCCTTGGCTGGCGGTTTAAGGAAGCTGTGCTTTTAGATCCGGGTAGGAAGGCTGGGCGCCGCGGCCCAGCGCGGCGAAGGCGCCCACGCGGGCGGCGTGATGGGCGGCGTCGCTAAGCGTGGCCCCTTGTAGGAGCTTCGCCACGAGCGCGCCTGTGAACGCGTCGCCGGCGCCCGTTGTGTCCACCGCTTTGATCTGTGGGGTGGGAATCGGCGTGGTGCCCTCGGCATCCGCCACGATGGCCCCGCGCGCTCCAAGCGTTAACACCACCGCGGCAAAGCCTTCGGCGCGCAGGCATTCTACGAGTTCCTCTGGTTCATCGCTCGGCGTCTGCGCACCCAGTTGCCTGAGCGCCAACCCCGCCTCGTGTTCGTTAACCACGAGTGGGTCTGCCTGCAGGAGCGCCTGCTTATCGACGTCCACCACCGGCGCCAGGTTCACCACCACCCGGGCGCCTACCGCGCGTGCGAGTTCGACCGCCTTCTGGAATCCTGCGGCGGGAATCTCGCCCTGTAGTAGCACCAGGTCTGCCTTGTGTATTGCTTGCGCGTGCTGTTGAACGAACTCAGCGTCCACCCGCGCATTCGCGCCGGGGACCACCACGATGGTGTTCTCGCCGTCGGCTGCGACCTCGATTACCGCAAGGCCCGTGGTGGTGGACTTGAGGTGTTCGACGTGGCTGAGATCGACGCCCGATGCTTCTAGCAGTTCCATGGCTGGGCCGGCGTAAGCGTCATCGCCGACTGCGCCCACGAATGAGACGCTGACGCCTTGGCGTGCCGCAGCTACCGCTTGGTTTGCGCCCTTGCCGCCGGCGAGGATGTCGCCGCCACCGCTGCCGATGAGTGTCTCGCCCGGGGTGGGGTGGCGCTCCACGCTAATCATCAAGTCGGCGTTGATGGAGCCGACGACCACGCAGCGCGGCTGTTCTGTAGTCATGATGTTTCCTTTGCGTCTGTGCCTTTGTGTGCTCCACTCTAAGAGCCCGCGTCCGGGCTTGGGGCGGCGCAAGGGCGCAATTTGCCAAATAGTGGGTGGATTTTTCGAAGTTTTGGCGCCTTGTTTGGCAAATTGTGCTGGATTGACCTGATCGGAGTGCGCAAAACTGGGAAAGCCGCTCCCTTTTCTTCCGGCTCCTGAGAAGGGAGCTGAAGAAAAAAGGAGCGGCTACGGATGCTTGCAGGGCTTAGAAGGTGCCCTTAGCCTGCTTGCCGAAGTCGTTGACGGTTGCCTTGCGGGAGTCAACGTTCTGGTCGTTAGTCTGGGAGTTGTCGCCTTCCAGACGGCCAATCTGGGTTACCTTGATGTAGTTGTGGATGCGGCCTTCCTTGGTGTTGCCATCGCCGAAGTCGAGGTTTGCAACGCGGACCTTCTCGCCAGCGTTGATTGGGTTAGCCAGGGTGACCTCGAAGGTGCGGGTGGAGGTCTCCTCGTTGAAGCCCAGGTCGCGGATGTGAGCGCCGTTGGAAGAACGTGGGGTGATGAGGCGGTCAACGCCCTTCGGGCCCTTGTCGGTCTTCACGTCAACGCGGAACTGAACTGCAGGGAAGGTGCCGTAGTAACGGTCAGAACCAACGTTTTCCAGCTGCAGAGCAACGGTGCCTGCGAAACCGGAGTGCTTAGCGCCGGAGGTGGTGAAGAAAGGCTTCAGGTCGAGCTTCTGCTTCTCGTCAGAGTTCTCGTCCTTATTAACCTCTTCGAGCTTTGCCTTGTCAGCTTCCTCTTCCTTCTTAGCCTCAGCCTCGGAAATAGGTGCCTCGGTTACTGGAGCCTCGTTGTCCTTGACAACCTCAGCGTCATCCTTCGGATCCTTGTCCTCCTGCTTAACCTCTTCGGTGTTCTGTGCGTCCTTGTTAGGAGCGAAGGAGTCAGCGAGGTCGTCGTACAGCTTGACGCGAACCTCGTTCTTGACTGGCTGCAGTGCGGACCAAGCGGTCAGGGTGGACCAGGTGCCGTTGGTCTTGCAGTACTGCTGGGTGCCGGTCAAGCTCAGAACGCGGAAGCCGTAAGTTGCTTCGCCGGTGTGGTTTGGCGGAACGTCGTAAGGTCCGATGGACTGGCCAGCCTCCCAGGACAGGGAGTAGGACGCGGAAGCGCCGAGCTTGGTAGTGATGTCGTGGGAGATGCCTGCGGAGCCCTTGGAGTTCTTGCCGGAGACGTCGCCGCCCAGGTTCATGGAGGTGGTGCTGGTGCGGTCGCCGTTGACCTCCAGCTGGATGGACTGAGACTTGGACAGGTTTTGCTGCAGTGGAATGTCCTTTTTAGTCTGGTTGGTGGTGGAGATGGTGCCAGCTGGCATGAAGGTGTCAGTTGCCTTGTAGACAACGGTGCGGTGGTCTTCCCATGGGTTGCAGACCGGGCGTGGGTTAAGGACGTTAGCCTTCTTGTGGTCGGACCCGTGGGTGGTGTGGATGATTGGCAGCTTGGCGTTGATGGCCGGAGTCTCTGGGTAGGACTCGGTGATGGTTTCAGCGTTAGCTGCTGGCATCATGAGCGTGCTGCCGGCGATGGCAAGACCGGCGAACAGGCCGGCGGAGCGACGACGGAAAGACATGTTCAGTTCTCCTCGAACGACTGGAGGTGGACGTATTTTTTCTAGTTACGCACGGCGAATATGTTGGCGGTGCGTGACGAAGACTTACGCTAGCGACTGTTTTCCAGTGGCGCATGATAGAGATGTATTGACAATTAAAGATAGAAATTCACATAAGTGTCATGAACAATGCAAACGGTTTCGGTGGAAAATTAACACTGACTGGGAATTTTTCGAATTAGGACTATATCGTGCGAAAAGTGTTCTTGTCCGAACGGTCACAAACTAAAGTATAATTACTTTCGGGGGTAATCCTTATGGGGAAATGGCTAATCGGCAGTCCTCGAAAGGCGAAAAATCCGTTTTATTGGCTCAGCCCCGCGCTTCACCTTGGGGTAGCCTGTGCACATTACTGCCTGGGATGTATTGTCACGTGGCTTGTAGCGCCCAGTGGTGGGGACAACTCCATGCGGGTTTGGGCTCGGCTAACAGCATTTGGAAACCAAGCAACCTTAATAGTTCAAATGCCATAACCTGAAATCATGAGCGTCAAATCCCCAGAAAATCTCTTGCTTTATCTTCCTGAAGAGCAAGAACGGGCCATCGCCGAGCTATTCGACGACCTCGTTCGGCGCGGCCTGCCACGCCAGAATCAGCGCCCACACATCACTATTACTTTCGCCCAATCCATGGCCCCCGAGGCGGTGGAGCTGGCCGCTGAACTGCTTCCGCCGCTATTGCCAGCCACTTTTCAACGGGTGGGAACCGTAGTATTCGGAACGCGCTCGAAGCAATCAATCGCCTGGCTTCTGGAAACAACCGATGAGTTCGAAGCGGCCGCCCGGGAGATAAGCGCGGCCAATCCTGAATCACGAGGGGCTCGCTGGACCCCGCATCTAACGATGGGGCTTCGCATCCCGCGCGGGGAGGTCGGCCGCTATATCGACGTCCTCGATGCTGCTACGAACGAGGCCACCCGTGCGGCTGCACGCAGCGGTGGGCACTTGCTGAAGGAATTTACTGCAGCCCAAGCTGCGTACTGGCGGTCGGCGACTGAGGAATTGCGGGTGCTATGGGGAGATCGAGTAGCGTGACGAGCACCCGCTAAGCGGGGGATTTAGCGTTTAGTTCAAGAACTATTGCGCCGGGGTGGGAACAGCGACTGCATCGCCCACCAGGTCGATGACCTCTTCGCGAGTGCCCGCAGCACGCAGTTGTGCGCGGAAATCTTCCTTCATCAGGCGGCGGGCCAGCTTCGACAGAATCTTGAGGTGCTGATTGCCGGAGCCTTCCGGAACAGCGATCAGGAATACTAGGTCGGTTGCCTCCTCGCCCTCGGCCCACTGAATGCCGGGCTTGGGAAGACGGGCGAAAGCCAAGGTTGGGCGCGTGACCCCTGCAGTGTGGGCGTGCGGGATGGCAACGCCATTGCCGACGCCGGTGGAGTGTTGCTCTTCGCGGGCTAGTGCGGCGTCGACAAGCACTTCGGCGTCGGAAGCGCGACCGGTGGCTGCGATGGAAGCGACGAGCTCGCGAATGATGTCCTCGCGGTTGGTACCACGCGTGGTCTCAAGCGCGACCGTATCGGGAAGAAGCAGGGCATCGCTATCGCTGGCGCCTTCAGTAGGAGTTGCTTCCGACGCCGCGGCACCCTTCTTGGCGGTGATACCGACGAGCAGGAGGATAAGCGCGGCGTCGACAAGAATGCCGGCCGCCAGGCCGATGATGAATCCGCCAACGTTGTCGACGGCGCCCAGCAGCGCCACGATCGGGCCGCCGTGCATGACGTGATCCTCGACGCTGAGCTGTCCCGCGATGGCGCCCGCGACGGCACCGCCGATGACGTTAGCCGGAATGACCTGCAGCGGACGAGCAGCGGCGAGCGGAATCGCGCCCTCGGTAATTCCGAACATACCCATGAAAAGGGCGGCGATACCGGAATCGCGCTCGGCCTTGTTGAACCAGCTGCGGCGAACCAAGGTGGCGACGCCGACGGCTAGCGGTGGCACGGCAATCGCCGTTGCCGCCATGCCCATCGGTGCCGCGTTGCCAGCCGCGATGAGGCCGCCGCCGAAGAGGAAGGCGGTCTTGTTGAAAGGCCCGCCCATGTCGAAGGCAATCATCGCGCCGATGACAGCGCCGAGTATGAGCACGGAGGAACCCTGCATGCCGGCGAGGTAATCCGTCATGGCCTCGAAGGCAGCGGCGACTGGATGACCGATGATGTAGATGAACGCCAGGCCCACGATGAGCGTGGTGAGAATCGGAATGACAATAATCGGCCAAATCGGCGCGACGTACTTGCCCACTGGAATCTTCTTGATGGCCAGGGCAACATAGCCGGACAAGATACCTGTGATGATGCCGCCAATGAATCCGGCACCCGCATCCGATCCGTAGAGCGAACCCGTCGTGGCGATAAGGCCGGTGATAAGTCCCGGTGCAAGGCCCGGCCTATCCGCAATGCCCACGGCGATGTAGCCGGACAAAATCGGCACCATCAAAGAAAACGCCAGGGCACCTAGCTGATTAATGGTGAACCAGAAGCTGCCTTCCGGAATGGCGATGCCCTCCGGGGTTGGCGTGCCGCCGATGGACAGCGCGACCGCGATGAGCAAACCGCCCGTGACTACGAAGGGAATCATGTGGCTCACGCCATTCATCAGGGATTTATACAGCGTCTGGCCAAAGCCGCGCAGACCCGAATCGGCAGTACCTTCTGTGCGGCCTCCCGCCGGGGTGGCGCTCTCGGCGGAGTCACGCCGGGCCTCAGCTGTAGTTAGCGCCGTTGCCTCCAGTGCACGGCCCAGTAGTTCCTCCGGGCGGCTAATGGCTTCGTCGACGCCGGTAGCTACGAGCCGCTTGCCGACGAAGCGGTCCTTAGCTACCACCGTATCCGCCGCGATGACAACGGCGTCTGCCGCATCGATGTCTGCCTGCGAAAACTTCCCTTCGACTCCGATGGAGCCGTGGGTTTCCACCTTAAGCTCGTAGCCCAGCTTCTGCGCCGCGGCCTCAAGGTTTTCCGCCGCCATGTAGGTATGTGCGATTCCCGTTGGGCAGGCCGTGATGGCAAGCAGCCTCGGCCTTGATTGCGATGTACTCATAAATGTGATCTAACAGGACGGGGAATCGGGAATCTAGCGGCGGTGGTATTTGGCCTGAGAACTGAAGCGAGGGAAGAGGGAACTGAATAGCGATAGTGTTTCGGATGTACGTGCTAATTGGGAAAGGGAAAATGAAGATGATCAAAAAGGGCGACAAATTGGACTTGTCAGGCGTATTCGACGATGTAGGCATTACGCTAAAACGCACTGATGATAAAGATGTCGGCGAATATCAGTACTCAATTCCACTATCTTTCAGTGACGATCCAGCATCTATTGCTGGTGCTGTGGATGTGTCATCTTCCGGCGAAATCTTAGGAGTCGAGCTCGTGATGATTCAACAGGCTATAGCTAATCCGAAGCCTTCAAATCATGAGTAGCTAGTAACTTTTGGCCACACTGGAAGTCGGACAATTCCGAGTCACTCGCGAAATTGCTGTTGATGCAGGCATGACGTTGTCGGGCTTGAACGAGGTTTTGCAGGTGGCTTTTGCTTGGGAGGACTGCCATCGGGATCAGTTCACGCATCGAAATTGTGCTTTAAGGGATAGTTGGGTCCACCGCGTTGAAGCGCTGTTAATAACGTGTGGAAAAGCCACTTCGTGAGACTGATTAGCGTGGTAGGTTGCGTTTATGAATAAGTTCTCTCGTGTTTGTGCTCGTGCTTTGACAGTTGGGCTTTTGTCCCTTGGCGTGGTTAGTGGTGGTGGCGTGGGTGCGACTGCGCCAGAGGCTGCCGCGTTGACGCCGGAGGAGCAGCATCAGTTCCTAGTTGATCCGGTTGGGGCAGTCTTGTGGCAGGGAATCAAGGGTTCCTCTGATGCGCTGAACAGCAATCGCGGTGCGGCGATGGCAGCGTCGTTCTATTCGATGAATTCGCCGGCACCCGGTATCGGCTTGCCTGCCTTTGATCGTTGCGTGCAAGGCGTGGGTTCCTCCACCACGGTTCCCGGAGTCCGTTACGTGGTCGCCGGATTGTGCGCGATGTTGGACCCGGCCGCGCGATCGGAGATTGAACGTATCAGCGTCACCCCGCAGTATTAGGATTGAAGGCTGTGAACTCTACTAAGGTGAACACGGAACTTGCGCATAAACACGTCATCGTGATGGGAGTGTCCAGCTGCGGGAAATCTACGGTGGGGCAGCTGCTGGGAGACCAGGTTGGTCTCGTCTTTAGGGACGGCGATGACATGCATCCGGCCGCCAACATCGAAAAGATGTCCGCGGGGCACGCGCTTAACGACGCCGACCGCTGGCCTTGGCTCGAAGCAATCGGGCAGTGGATGCAGGCGCAAACCGAAGGCGCCATCGTGGGATGCTCAGCGCTTAAGCGTTCGTACCGAGATCTGATTCGCACCCATGCGCCTGACACGGTTTTCGTTCACCTGCACGGCAGCTACGAGCGTTTGCTGGAGCGCATGCAAAACCGTGCAGGCCACTTTATGCCGGTATCGCTTTTGCAATCGCAGTTCGAAACGCTTGAGCAGTTAGGCGAGGACGAGCCGGGGATCGTGCTCGACGTAGCACAAAGCCCCGCAGAACTGGCTGCCGAAGCAGCGAGGTATCTGCGGGGCTAGATGCCCTAAACCGTTGTGGTCTGGCTTTCTTGGACTGAGACTATCTGAGGCTAAAACGCTGCAGTAATCCCAAAAATGATAAGCACGAAGACGAAGCCGACGAAGGAAACGAGTGCCTGGTTAAGGGTCCACGTGCGCAGCGTGGTTGCTACGTCCATGCCCATGAGGCGGCCGATCAACCAGAAACCCGAGTCATTGACGTGGCTGCCAAAGACCGACCCCGCGGCAGTGGCAAGCACGATAAGAGCAAGCTGCACTGCAGAGTAGTCTGCTGCTTCTACAGCTGGGACCATGAGCGCTGCTGCAGTAGTAAGAGCCACGGTGGCAGAGCCCTGTGCAAGACGTAGCGCGACCGCAATGAGATAACAGGCAAGAATGACAGGAATTCCGAGGCCTGCCATCGAATCAGCCAGAGCATCGCCGATTCCAGAAGTTCGTAGCACGCCGCCGAACATGCCGCCGGCACCGGTAATCAGCACCACCGAGCAAATCGGGCCCAGGGAAGACTCCATGGTCTTTTCAATCGCAGTCTTATCCATTCCGCGCTTGAATCCGAGCGCAATCATCGCGGCAAGCGCCGTGATGAGCAGCGCGATGGGGGTCTGACCTAGGAAGACGAAAAATTTAACCCAGGTGGCATCGCTCGAAATGTGACCAGCGGAGGAAAGGGCCGACAAGCCGGTGTTGCCAAAGATAAGGAGCATTGGGATAAGAAGAATTCCGATGACCGTCGCCGGTGAAGCTGGCTTTTCCGGAAGCTTTTCATCCGCCACGCGTTCGCCGGTCAAAATATCGCCGACAACGAAGGGGTACTTCTTGCTCAAGTGCAGGCCCAGGCGGTAGCCGGAGAGATACCACGTAGGAAGCGCTACCAGCAGGCCGAAGACCAAAATGAGGCCGATGTCAGCGCCATAAAATTCGCTGGCCGCGACAGGACCCGGGTGGGGCGGAAGGTAGATGTGCATTACTGAGAACGCGCCGGCCGCGGGAATACCGTAGGCGAGAACCGGGCCGTTAAGGCGCCGCGCCACTGCGAAGATCACCGGCAGCATCACGATCAAGCCAGCGTCGAAGAAGATGGGGAAACCCATAATCAGCGAGGCAACGCCTAGTGCAAACGGTGCTTTATCTTCGCCGAAGAGTTTAACCAGGGCGTCGGCAAGCGATTTAGCGCCACCAGAGGTTTCAACCAAGCGCCCGATCATGGCGCCTAAACCAACCAACAGTGCAACGGAACCAAGCGTGGAGCCGAAGCCCTTGGTTAGCGTCGGGACGACGCCCTCAAGAGGGATACCGGCAACCAGCGCAGTCAGGGTAGAAACTATGGTCAACACGATGAATGCGTGAACCTTGAAGTGGATCACCATGACCAAGATCAAGGCAACCGCTGCAGCTGCTATCCCCAGGAGAGGGCCGGTTGTAAGCACCGGCTCCCAGGTTTCCATGACGTCCATGGAACTAATCCTTTCTCAAGTTACGGCCTTGCTGTTAAGCCGTGGTTGTGAGCCAGATTATCATCGGAAATAAGTGTGGATATAACCACTCGAATGTGACTTTCGTACCGTGCAGCTTTAATCGGAACCTAAGTGCCAACGCTACCTCGAAGTAGAACCATGACGACGATTCCATTTATTTTGGACACCGCTATGAAGTGCCCCAGGTTTTGTTCCGCTTGAGTAGATGGGAAGTCTTGGAACATGCCGAAGAGTTTTGACCAGGATGCCAAGGACCGTGTGCTCCGTCTCGTGGAGGACCGCATCTTTGTGGAACACATGTCGATGCACCCCGCGTGCCAGGCAGTGGCTTTAAAAGCTGGGGGTTATGGCGCTCGGGCGGTCAATGGGCTTAAGCTTGCCCGTCGTGCGGGAAACATCCCAGAACCTGTGCCTGAAGATTTGGCCGCTGAGAACGCGAGGCTACGTCGTAACAATCACCAGCTACGCGACACTAACGAGCCACTGAAAGCTGCCGCAGCTTCTTCTTGTTGGAACCAGGCTCACAACCGGGATGGTTGGCGACTCCTATGACAATGTGTTGGCCGAAAACGTTAATGGCTCTCTAAAAGAACGAGCTAATCCATACTTGCAGGTGGGGTGACGGTGTCGAGGTAGAAATCGCGACATTTGAGTGGGTGTCCTGGTCGAACGAGACTAGCTCTTCACCAAAACTGGGGATACCAAACCTCGGTCGAGGTGAACACCGAATTGTGGAAGCAGAATCCGCCATTGGCAGCAGAACCCGCCACAGGAAATAGTAGAAATCAAGGCGAATGACTAGGAACCAACCTCGGGGCCCTTTAGGGAGTGAGGGAAGCTGAACCGGGCGTGCGCCGGGAAGACGAAGAAACCCTGGGAATCCTGCACCGGGCGGGGCGCGGCGAAGACTGGCGCGGTGGCCAGGGTTGCGGCGGTGGCCACCGCCAGGGCGACTGCACCGGTGGTGGTGAGGCGGCGGGTAGCAGGAGCCTGAGAGGAGGATGAACTCATGAGCTCATGCTGCTAATCAACCCACCAGGCAAAAGCCCGTTAACTCTCCGCGGTGTCCCCAGTGCCGGAGGTTGCGGGCCCCTCCTTGTCTTCCTGCTTGCGGAAGTTCTTCCACCACCACCGGACCAGCAGCAGCACGATGATCGCCGCGGCAGCGAGGATGGCCCACATCCACCACTGCCAGGTGGTGCCCTGCCCGACGAAGACGGACTCTTCCTGCGGGTCCATCGGCACGCGCTCGGCGGTGATGATCAGCCGGTGGGTGTTGATGCCATAGGGGGTGCAGGTGATGAGCGTGACCAGGTCCTTATTCGGCGTGCGGCGCAGCAGGCTGGTTTTATCCGGGGTGACGATCTCGATGTCCCGGACCTCGTACTTTAGCTTCTCGCCCGCCGCGGCGACGTAGACCGGGTCGCCCTTCTTGATCTGGTTGAGGTTGTCCCACAGGGTGGCGTTCTGTATGCCGGTGTGGGCAGAAAGCGCGGAGAGTCGGCCCTCTGGTGGGGCGGGCGGGATAGTGCCATCCTCGCCGAGTTCGCCGGGTGCGCCAACAGGCAGGTCTGTGCCGTATAAGTGGCCGACCCCGCGGGCCAGCACGCGGTCGGAGGTGCCGTGAAAGATTGGCAGATCGGACTTGATGGAGGGCAGCACAATGCGGCCCATGGCCTCGGTCTCATTCAGGACGGAGAGGTAATTCAGGTAGCGCTGATACGCCGGGGAGCTCTCGTCGTCGGCGCTGGTCCACGCATCGCCGGGGTCAATATCCCCGAGGTCGGCGTTGTATTGCTGCGCCTCCTCCCAGGCCTTATTGAGGACCTCTGGGGGCACGCCCTTTTCCAGTTGCGAGTAGGCCTCGGCGGCGCGGGACTGCTGGTAATTATTCCACTGGGTGGCGAGCACCGGGTATAGCAGTACACCCAAGCCGGCGAGGATGAGGACGACGGCAATGATCGCGTTGGAGTTCAGTTTCTTGTCTTTGCGGGGCGGGTTCGCGTCCGTCGTGTTCGGCGTTGGGGATTTGTCTGTCATGGGCCTTAATTTCTACTGAGGTGTTGGGGCTCGCTCCGGTGGAACGTGGAGAGTTGGAGTCTATTCTTCGCTACGAGATTGCCAAAGTCTTAAATTTTGCTGTGAGACGCTTATCGCTTTTTACCCTATTGTGGGGGGGGTATTGCCGGTGCACTTTGGGGCGAAATGCTGTTCAAAAATCCAGGTTGAGGGCGATTTTGGGTCGTGTCAGCCAGGTTTATTTTCGGGGAAAAGTAATGCATGCCTTAATTATTTTAGCTGTTGGGGGATGTCGAAGTAGTAAGTTGGTAGGTGCGACTCACTAGGCGGGAACTATCAGGCTGAAGCCCGGGAATTGTTGACATCACAATAAAAGTGTTCTGTCAACAAAGGGTTTTGGGCGCATGTGACCGCCAGCGAATTTTAAGGTGTCGCGGCCGAAAGGGCGGCAAGCTTGAAAGTAGCTAACCGGAGCGAGTCGCTGAACGTCGAGGGGTGCTACGCGCTCCAGTCACTACTTATGTAAAGGAATACACTCCAGTGAAGAAGAACTCTCTGACCATTCGTTCGGTCACTGTCGCCGCCGTTGCTGGCCTCTCCTTGGGTATTGCTGCCCCGGGTGCGATCGCTGTTGCGCAGGACAGTGCCATCGAGAAGAAACAGCCAGCTCAGCCGGGCAACATCGACTTCACCCGAAAGGGTTCTTTGACTCTCTTCAAGAAGAAGGGTGCCGAGTCAAGCGAACGTGCCACCGGCGAGAAAATGACGAATGTGCCGGGCACTCCCCTCAGCGACGTGACCTTCAAGATCACGAAGCTGAATTTCGACCTGGAAAAGGGTGATTGGACGAAGTTCCCGAAAACCGCGGCCGACGTCAAGGACACCGACAAGACCGACGAGACCCGCCAAGTGACGACAACGGACGAAGGCAAAGCTGAGTTCACCGATCTAGATCTGGGCATCTACTACGTCGAGGAGATTAAGGCCCCGGACGGAATCGTCACCGGTGCACCGTTCATCGTCTCCATCCCGATGGTCAATAAGGGCACATCCGACGCCTGGAACTACGACGTCGTCGCATACCCGAAGAACACCGAAACCAAGGTTGACAAGACCGTCAAGGATGCCGACAAGAACATCCAGGATGAGTACACCTACACCATTAATGCTGACGCTCCGACCTGGGGCGACGGTAAGGAACTGACCGCCTTCCGCTTCGAGGATGAGCTGGACGAGCGCCTGGACTTCCAGAAGGTTACCATGGTCAAGGCTGGCGAAATCGAGCTGGTTGACGGAGACTACGAGGTCAAAACCCCGGCTGAAAACAACAACAAGCTCGTTGTCACTCTGACCGCGCAGGGCCTGAAAAAGGTCACCCCGGGCGCCAAGATGTCCTTGACCTTCGAGGTCAAGCGCAAGGCGGTCGGCGACAAAACTGAGCTGAAGAACCACGCTGACGTCATCTTCAACAACCCGAATACCGGCAATGAGGTCAAGAACAAGACCAACGAGGTCGTGACTTACCACGGCAAGCTGAAGGTTGTGAAGAAGGACGGCGAGGAAAAGGGCAAGGTCTTGAAAGGCGCTGAGTTCCAGCTTTACCAGTGCAGCTCGGCAGCTGAACTGGGCAAAGGCCCGCTGACTGTGAACGGTACCGATAAGTGGACGACCGGCAATGACGGTACTTTCACCATCGATGGCCTGCACGTCACCGACTTTGAGGACAACAAGGATGTTGCGCCAGCCACGAAGAAGTTCTGCCTGAAGGAGACCAAGGCTCCGGCTGGTTACGCCAAGCTGGACAAGCCAGTGGAGATCAACTTCACCCGCGCGGAGATCGGCAAGACCGGTGAGGGCGATGACGCTGTGACCCTGGTGGCCGATGTCGAGAACGTCAAGCAGGACACCCCGAAACTGCCGATGACCGGTGGCATGGGTGTTGGCATCCTGGCCGCCATCGGTGCCGCTATCGTGGCAGCCGGTGCATGGTTCGCACGTCGCGGTGCTAAGAACTAATAGCCCGCTGAATCGGTAAAACCTTCGCCCAGCGGACAACCCCGCGGGCGGAGGTTTCACCCAAAGCACAGTCAAGCAGAACCAGCCCCAGGAGTACCCCGTGGATCACACACTCAGCACTGACGTGGAACCGAAGAAGGAACCCCGTCGTGCTAACAACACCAAGACCAGTCCCATGCTGGCCGCGGCACTCGTGATCGTCGGGGTGCTCGTGATGCTGTACCCGGTGACGTCCACCCTGTGGAATAATCACCTGGCCACGAAGGCCGCGCAGGAATACGCGAAACTCGAAAAGAGTGCCCCACAAGCGGTGAAGGACACCCAGTGGGAGCGTGCACACGAGTACAACGAGAACCGAACAACCGGCCCCATCCTCGACCCCTGGCTCGCCCGCCTCGACGAGAACAACCCGGAATACCAGGAATACCTGGACCAGCTCAGCGCGAACGACGCGATGGCGCGCCTCATCTTCCCGAAGATCAAGGCAGACCTGCCGATCTTCCACGGGACAGATGACGACACTTTGCAAAAGGGCTTGGGGCACCTTTTCGGCTCCGACTTGCCAGTCGGCGGCAAGGGCACGCACTCGGTGATCACCGGTCACACGGGCCTGGCGAACTCCACCATGTTCGACCACCTCAATAAGGCGGAGAAGGGTGATGTCTTCTACGTCCAGGTCTCCGGCAAGAAGCTGAAGTACGTGGTCGACCAGATCAAGGTTGTGCTCCCCACCGAAACCGAGGAACTCCGCCCGGAGCAGGGCAAGGACTACATCACCCTGATCACCTGCACACCCTACGGGATCAACACGCACCGCCTGCTGGTGCGCGGCCACCAGGTCCCACTGGACCCAGAGGATCACGAGGTTTTCGACAAGAACCACGGTGCCGGGTGGCAGTGGTGGATGTACGCGCTCCTCGCGGCAGCAGCTGTTGTGCTGCTCTTGCTGCTGCGATGGCTGCTGAAGAACAAGCGGGATGACGAATCCCAAGAAACGACAGAGACGATGAATGACGAAAGGGCTGGAGCAGATGACTAGCCACGCACGCGCGGTACGGACCAGTCGCAGCCTTGTGGCGGCCATCGCCCTCAGCGCTGGCCTGCTCGGCGGCGCAAATGGTGCCGTCGGGGTTGCCGACGCAGCCCAGGTAGCCGGGCTGAGTGATCAGCCCGGGGTATCCCGCGACTACGGAACCGACACGCTGAGCATCACGCTTTCCCCGGGCAATGGGGACCCGGTCAACCCTGCCACGGGCAAGGTCGCGGGCGTGACCATCAAACTGGAGCGGCTGCAGGGCATCGACCCGGAGAACGCCGCGGATAAGGCGAAGGTCCGCAACACCAGCGCAGACGAGATCGCTGACTGGCCGACCGACCGCACGATCACAGCCGTGACCAACGAGGCCGGCCAGGTCCGATTCCAGGGGCTCGAGAAGGGCATCTACCTGGTCACCTCCCAGGCACCGGCTGGTGCCGCGGCGGGAGAGTACCGGGAGATCAGCCCCTTCCTGGTGGCGGTTCCTTTCCATACTGTTGCTGATAACCCCCGGCCGGTGGAAGGTGTGATCGTGGCGAAGACGAACAACACGGTTCCGCCGAACACCCCACCGACCGAACCACCGACGACGCCGCGGACGACGCCGCCGACGACGCCGTCCACCCCGCCCCCAGGGGACACCCCGCCGGGCGAAACCCCGCCGCCACGGGAGACCCCCGGGTCGGGTAATGAGAAAGAACGCGAACAGGGCGCCCTGGCGATGACTGGTGTGCAGATCATCGGTCTCGTCCTCGCCGCGGTGGCGCTGATGGGCGCCGGGCTGTTGATGCTGTTGATCACGAAGAAGCGAAAGCAAGAAGGGTAGCGACAATGAAAACAAGATTCATGGGAGTAGCGGCCGCGCTGATTGCCGCGCTTGCGCTGGTTTTCGGCGTCGCTGCCCCAGGCGCGCTGCCCAGCCTTCCGGTGGCGACGGCGCAGGCACAGACGCAGGCGACGACCATTCCGGTGAGCCCGGCGAAACGGGATTTTTCGAACCTCAATGCCAGGCCCGATCCGACATTTGAGTTCACCGTTGGGGCGGACGCCACGGTCACGAGTCTTGAATTTTCCGTTTCCGGAAAAAATTTCGTGCAGACGTACACGCTAACGATTAACGGAACGTCGATTGAGCCAAAGTTCACGCCAAGCGGTAACCCACGTACAAACTTTACGATTACCCATAACGATCTGAATATTGCGGTGAATAAAGGGGACGTTGTTCGCCTGACTCCCGATTTCACAGCGCCAAAGGTAACGGGTTCGGTGTCCGTCGCACTGAAGGGCACAACATCAACAACCACCGGCCCTGACCCGGAACCGGAGCCACAGCCTGACCCAACGGAGCCACAGCCATCCCCGGAACCGGAGCCGGGTACGTCCGTGACTCCTGCAGAGCCAACTGCAGTTGATCCAGCCACCGCGCCCTCTTGTGTAGAGAAGGGCTTTATCAACATCCCAGACACGAAGGGTGTCGACTACTTCATTGGTGGCGAGCGAAAGTCCGCTGGGCAGCACTTCTACGAGGGGCAAAAGGCGACCGTTAAGGTCACGGCGAAGCCGCAGAACGGATACCAGATCGCTGCCGGTGCGAGGACCGAGTGGTCTTTCGACTTCAGCGGGCAGGTGAAAAACTGTTCAGATTCTTCTGAAGACCCTAAGCCGCCGGCTGTCGAAGGGCGTCACTTTGATGCCATCGGTCACGACTTTGCAGTTGAAAGTGACCCAGTAGATCCGAAGAATCCCAATGCCTTTACGGCTAAGGTGACCGAGGAGTCTCGCATGAAGTACGCAACCGTGCGTATCGAGACTGACGCGACCCCCTTGGAAGCGCAGCAGTACAACCTCGAGCTGGATAAGATTGAGTCAGGCGTGACCTTGCAGAAGCGCAATGTCAATATTGGCAACGGCTTCATCACTATGGAAGTCGTGCCGGTAAAAGATGGCAAGCCGGTTGACTCTGCTGTTGTGCCGAAGGATGCGGTATTCACCTTCACTAATAATTTCTCACAGAACAAGAATCTGAAAGTCACCCTCGATGTGTATGGAGAGAAAAAAGGTGAGCCAAAGCCACCGATTATCTCTCCGCCGGATGGAGCTGATTGGGTGCATGGGAGGGTCCCTAACCCGCCGATGCCACAGCGTTGTGGTCTGCGCATTGCTGTAGTGGCCGACCTTTCAACTTCGCTGAATTACGCTGATTCAAACGGTTTTACCGAGTCGAAAAAAGCGGCGAATGCTTTGATTGATTCGCTGGCTGGAACTCCTGCAGAGCTCGGCATCTACAATTTTGCTGGTAGCGCGCCGCGGAACCCACGCGGGTCTACGCATAACGAGAATCCGCCTTATATCTCGTTGCAGTCTGATGATGGGGTTAGTCGAGCAAAGGGCTTTGTGTCTAACTGGGACGGCAACGGTTCTACTAACTGGGAAGCCGGTCTTAAGCAAGTCGCTGCGGGAAACTATGACGTGGTGTACTTCATCACTGACGGTATGCCGACCTATTCATCTAGGTCCACTGAATTAGGGCTTGGGGGCGAGTTCGTCCAAGAGTCCGCTCTGAACCAGGCAATCGATGCAGCTAATGAGCTGAAGGCCGCAGGAACGCGTGTTGTTCCGATTATGGTCGATCTGACCGTAGGCGGAAAGTCTGCTCAGCGCACAACTGTTACTCAGGATCTCGTATTGAAAAATGTGCGTTGGCGGAAGCGTGGCACAACCCCTACGGAGCCCGGACTTTATTTTGAGTTCGATAAATACGTGGATGCGGCAAGCTACGTGGGCGACGACACTACCGTGAACTTCGAGATTGCGTATAAAAATCGTGGTTTCAAGGTTTGGGAGCGAAACTCGGCAGGCCGGTTTATCAATATTACGCGTGATCAATCCAAGTGGACCTACGGTCCGCGAGGCGTCAAGACCATGGGTGAGGATCTTTCTGGTACCGGCGACACTATCCGAGTTAACCAGTACTCGCAGCTAGCCGCGCAGTTGAAGCAGATTGGTGAAGAGCTTGCTTCTCGTTGTAACGGCGTAGTGAAGGTCAAGAAGAGGATTGTCGATGAAAACGGCAAGGTTCTCGAAGACGGTGCCCCAGGTTGGGAATTCACCCTATCCGCAAATGACAATGTCATCGGCTCTGGTAACGGTCTGCTGGTTCACCAGTCGATGAAGGTGACCTCCGGATCTGAATCCGATAAGGGTACTGCATCGTGGAACATTGAAAGCGAGAAGGAGCAGTCGCTGGTTCTGGCTGAAACGCAGAAGCAGGGCTACACCCTGTTCCGACGCGGTGACACCTTGGATTCCACCGGTGACTTCAACGCTGTGTGTACTCAAACCCGAGACGGGAAGACTTCACCTCTCAAGGTGGAAAATGTGGGCGAGTTTGGTTTCCGCGTAGAGATGTCGGAATCCAATAAGGTTCTGTCTCACATTTCCTGCGTCGTCGATAACTACAAAGCGCCGGCCCCCAAGCCAGGCAAGCTGACCTTGGAAAAGGCGGAATACGTCGATGGCGAGGGAGTCAAGGTTCTACCGGGACTCGGTGGTGCGACCTTCGAAATCTATCCTTCGGTTGGTGGTCAGCCGGACTACAGTGGAGGACCGGTCTACACCATCACGCCTGAGATGAAAACAATTGAAATTACTAAGACTGGCACTTTCTACCTCGTAGAAACGAAGGCACCGGCAGGTCTCAACCTGCTGCCCGAGCCGGTAGCTTTTGAGATTTCAATCGACCAGAAGACCAAGGAGTACACAATCTCCGTGGTAGGCGGCAGTAGCCCGTTTATCAAGGCCAAAGGGTCCGGCGAACTCATGATCCTGCAAGTGACCGACACCAAGACCGGCAAGCTGCCGAAGACCGGTGGGTACGGCGTGGGCCTTGTGGGGCTCATTGGTGCTGTGCTCGCAGGTGCGGGCCTACTGCTCAGCCGCCGCAAGACCGCCTAAGCGGTAAAACCAGGCAGGGGAGTGGCTCGTGCATCGCGCCACTCGACCTAGGTAGTAGGCATCTAAAGAAGGGGCGGGCTCAGCAAACAACGCTGAGCCCGCCCCTTCTTCCTTCGGCTGCGTGCCACGGGCACGATCTCGATGCCATGAACCGCTATTCCCGGTAGGCACGAATCGCTGCGGCGCGCCAGAAGCAGAAACAAGCGCTCAGAGGTGATGGACACCGGTTCGAGAGCAAGCAAGGAAAAACCCAGAGCGCGGGGGTCCGAACCCTGGGTTCAAACTAGGCCGCGTAGCGCTGGTTCAGAACGCGCATCACAGCAGCGATCACTGCAGTGATCAGGCCGATCGCCTCGAGCGCAATCAGCAGCTTGCGCAGAATAGAACCGTCCGCCGAGCCCACATCGGGGCCGTCCGAACCGCCCTAATCCTGATCGCCGTCGCCACCGTTATCGCCGTTGGCCCTATCGTTGCCGTCACCGGCGCCGGAGATGTCCTCAACCTCGACCTCGTGGGCCTTGACCTCCACGGTGAGCGCCTCGGAGGTGGAAAGCTTCAAAACATCCCTGACCACGCCCTCATCTTTAACAACCTCCTAGCCGCCGAAGACCGTGCGTACCTGATGTTGACCGCGGGTCGGGAGGCCGTACTCGAAGCGAGCCTCCCCGGTAGCCTGGTCAACCGGCGCGGCTCCCAGGAACTTCTCGCCGACGAAGAAGGAGACTGTGGCTCTCTCCGTGATATTTTTCTTCCCCTTGGACTGTCACCGTCGCGATGAACGCTACCGCATCGCCGGTCAGCGGGGTTGCGTCCAGGTCCACCGAGTCATTTTCGCGGGTTAGCGTAGTTCCGGTCTCTGCCTCGCCTGTGCTCAGAATCTCAAACGGTTCGGCCTCTGTCTCAGCCTTGCTGAAGATTCGTCCATCCGCTTCGCACTCCCGAACCTCCGCGGTGATCTTCTGCAGACTAGCCTGGTCGATGACGTGCTCCACGCTCGCGTTGTCCTCAGCGTCGGTCTGCGCGGTGCCCATGCGAACCCCATTGGCGCGGAAGATCACCTTAGCGTCCTTCGTTACCGTTGGTGCCGCAGTGAGTCCGGAACATTAGCCCGTGGCTGCCGGGCACCTACGCGATCGATACGCTCCGCAGTTCCATCGCCGGTATCTACGAGGCCGACTACTGGAAGCTGATGTTTATGTTGGCGCTGTTCATCGTCCCGTCGCTGATTCTGGCGCTGGGCCTTCCGGTTCAACCTTGTCGTCGCGCGAGAGCTTCCACCGCCCACAAATTAGCAGCGCCACAATCACCGCCGCTGCCTCCAGGATGGCCCACATCCACCACTGCCAGTGTCAACCACTGCCGTCGAACACGGCTTCCTCGCCAGGTTCCTTCGGCACCTGGTGCCCCGTTCCCAGCAGGCGGTGCGTATTAATGCCGCACGGAGTGCACGTAGTCAGGCGATCGGGTGCGCTGAGGAAACAACAGGTCTCATTGACCTTTCGGTTCACGGGTCGCAGTAGGTCAGTGTTGTCTGCAACGGGCGACTTGCCCGGTACGGGCTTGCTGCTTCCATCGGGATGGTTGGCGGCTTATAACTCAATGTGCTGGCGGAAACCGTTAACGGCTCCTACAGGAACGAGCTAGTCCCTACTCGCAGGTGGGATGACGGTGTCGAGGTAGAAATCAAGGCAAATGCCTTGGAACAAAACTTGGGCCACTTCAATCTGATTGGAATTCGAGGTACTTCTGGGCCAGGCCGACAGACTCGAGACATGTCGACACATATGATGTGGTGTGCAGCTGATGTGGTGTGCAGCGCAATTGTGTAGCCCAACGCATTGATCCAACAAGCTAGAAGGAAGGCCCCATGGTTGCCCCTAAGCGATACGCCGTTGTTGACTTCGAGACCACAGGTTTTGGCTCGACTGATCGAGTCATCGAGATAGGTGTGGTCCTGTTGGACCACAACCGGGAGGTGGAATCAACGTGGGAGACTTTGGTGCAGCCGCAGCGGGATATTCCGAACTCATTCGTTCACCACATCACACCGACTGACGTTGTGGATGCGCCACTTTTCGGCGAAGTCGCAGGGGAATTCTTCGACCTTCTCAACGGGCGCACGGTGGTCGCACACAATGCGCCTTTCGAGGTGCGGTTCTTGCAGAGGGAGTTTTCTAATTTAGGGGTGGCGTGGCCCAACTACGGGGCGTGGGTGGTTGATACCAAGCGGTTGTTCCAGCAGACGTATCCAGGTGAGGATACAACCCTTGAGCACGCCTTGAAAGTTGTTGGGATCACAAATGCCCGTCCGCACTCGGCACTGGCAGATGCACTGGCGACTGCAGAGCTGTTTGCCTGGCTGGTTAGCCAGGGGAATGACGTGGTGATAAGCAGCAGAGCAATTACCCTCCCGCCGCACGAGTTTCCTGCCCGCGGCGCGCTTCTACCACGCACCGCATTGGCAGAAGATTTAACGCACAAGCGTGGTGAATGGCTGGCCCGCCTGGTAGATACTGCAGCACCTGAAGGCTCCGGAGACGCGGAGAAGTACAAGAAACTGCTCGCGGCAGCGTTGGTAGATAAGGAACTTTCCAAGTCTGAAATTGCCCAGCTGCAGAACCAAGCACAGCAGGAGGGGCTCACCAGCAATGACGTGATGAGTATTCATGAAGAATTCATCCGGCAGCTCGCCGTGGAGGTTTGGCTTGATGGTGAGGTGACAGAGGAAGAACGTGACACGCTGCTGTTGCTCAACGAGCAGCTGGGGCTGCCTGCCGATACCGCCGAGGCACTCCTTGCGGCCCCACAGCTAGGGGAAAGCGAACTGGGTATCAGCCTGTCTGCTGGGGACAGAGTGACGTTTACGGGGCAGTTCGATCTTCCCCGAGAAGAATGGGAACGTCGCGCAATGGCAGTAGGGCTAAGCATCGGAGGCGTGACGAAGAAGTCCGTGCTACTCGTTGCTGCGAACCCTGACTCCATGAGTGGAAAGGCGCGCAAGGCCAGGGAGTACGGCGTCCCAATTATTGGTGAGACAGCCTTTGCTCGTCTGTTGAGCAATATGTCTGGGGGCGGGCAACTCGTGGAGCAGGACCTGTCGGCGCAGCCTGCTGAACTTGATCTGACAGAAACCTACGGGATCTTCCCGTGGAGCACTGGCGTTTCTGGCACAAGTGCGCACACTGGCACAAAGGCATTGGCGGTGGAGTGGTGCGCCAAGCACCCAAGACGGAAACTTCTGGAGCTCTCACCCCAGTTGACGCCGTTTAGTGAGATCGAGGTGCAAAGTTCTTACAAGAGCGGGTACACACAGTGGTTTGCGCGGTTCCCACAACCGCTGGAGGCAACCGTGGAGGACTTGCGTGATCTTCCAGGAGTAGGCGAACACAAGCTTGTAGCCATGGTGGAAGCTGTGGTTCTTGCAGCCAGTGACAGTGGAAATGCCGCGGTGATCGATAGTATTGGTGCAGCGGAAAACCCTTATGGTGACATCCCCATTGGTGACAATCCTTTTAGCGACGATGACTCCGCTGGGCGCGCTGCTGAATTTTTGGGTCGAACGTCCGAAGAAATCCGCGCGTTGGACCAAGTCGCGTTGTACATCGGGTGGGCACAGCTAAATGGCGCGGTTGTAGAGGTTGCGTCGTTACCAAGTGCCGTCGCAGCCGAGGTCCCCATAATTTCTGCACACCTTGAGCACCAATCCCCAGTGCGGGCTTTGTTCCAACGCGCCGTGGATGAGCTCGATCGAGCCATCGGCGGTGATGAACGCAAACGCGGAATCGCTAACAGCCGGTGGCTTGGTGAGGCGACGTTGGATTCCATCGGTACCGCGTTTGGTCTCACGCGCGAGAGGATCCGTCAGTTGGAGCGACAATTGGCGGAAGATTTTGAGAAGGATAGTGCTCTCTTTAAAGAAGTCGTGGCGGCTGTGGGTAAGCGTGCCCGTCCAATCTTGCCTGTGGATGAGCTCCGAAGGGAGCTACCTGATCTCGTACGAAAGCCAGCAGGGTTTGACGCAACGTTCGGTGAAATTTTCACGGGCATTGGCAAGCAATGGGAAGTTGTTAACGGCTGGTTGGTGTTCAATGGCTTCACTCAGGCCTTGTCAGAGAGGTTAACAACGCTGGCGGACGACCACGGTATTGTTCGGATTGATGAACTCGCCGTGGGCTTAGAAGTTACGCCGGAACGGCTGGAGCAGTACATCGTGACCAACGATGAACTTAAGGTCGCAGTCTTGGACAACTACGTGCTGACAAAGGTCGGCAGCTACCAAGACCGTGCTGTGAGCGTGCTTGCTATAAACGGTGAGCCGATGACTGCAGAGGCGATCATGGATACCCTCGGGGGCGGCAGCCCACGGTCTGCTTCTAATCAATTCTCCATTGACCCTCGTCTGACAAAAGTCTCTGCCGATCAATGGGCGCTGACGGAGTGGGGACACGAGGAATTCAAGAGTATTGCTAGCTGGATCTCTACGCGCCTGGCCGCTAGCACCCGAACTCATACGGTTGTCGATGCCGCAGGCTCCTCGCAGGAAGTCCCTGCGATTGCTTTGAATGAGCTGCTAGCGCAGGCAGAGAGATTGCGAATTTCAGAACTCTCGATCCGCCAATATGCGGCCAATGGAGATTTTGAGACTCGCGACGGCATGGTTATTGCACGAGTGGATGAGTCTGGAAACGTCATGGAGGGCGATATCGCAGATGCCCGCGATGCCTATCTCCGTGACGGCGAGTGGAACCTCTTGCTGACAGTTAACAAGCACCACCTGCGTGGCAGCGGCTTCGCTGTGCCCGCGCCCATTGCTGCGTACTACGGAGTAAAAGTGGGCGAGAGCTGTGCGCTGAGTAGCCGGTTAGGTGAGGAGTTTGTTCGTGTCAATCGTCTTAAGCAAGTCTCGTTGTCAACGATAAAGCGGTTCCTCGACGAGCTCGGTGTCCGCGAGGGCCAGCGGGTGTGGCTCAAGCTGGGCAAAGAAAGGACCTTTGATGTCTCGATCGCACCTGCTGTCCAGCATCATGAGGCTGGGTTGGCTCGCCTCTATGACTTCGTGGGACTTGACGGCACGCTGATGCAGCCTGGTGAATCGACGGAAGATTCGCTAGCTCGAGTTAACGAGATACTGGGACTGAGCCCGCAGGCGCCGCGCCGGCGAACGGTGGCGGTCTTCCGTCATCGCCACCAGGACGAGATCGCTGACCTTATTCAGGAGCTCTAGGGGATTTCATGGAGCAAGGGGGCTGAAATAACGCAGTCCCGTGCATTGCTTAAGATTAAAAAGGGCGAATTTTTCATTTTAGGCGAGTTTTTGGGGTAGCTTAATTACAAAAATCGCGATTTTTAACGTTTAGGCGGTGTAATGCCTGTGGAAAAATACGAACCACTGAAAAAGGTGTTTTATCGTGCTACGAGCGGTGGCAGGGAGCTTGTTGCTGAGCAGCTCCGTGTGCGGCGTTCAAGTCCTGCTGCTTTTACCTGGCCCTATGAGGTGGGCAAGCACGGAGTTTTCTATGTTCACACCCGTGGTCTCGCAGAAAGGGTGGAGCGCGTCTGGCGCCAAGAGATTCAGATTGCTGCGTTGTGGCAGAAACTTCCAGTGACGGCTAGGGAACACTATTTTCACGAGCTGGTGGTCGATGAAATAAAGGCGACCAACGATATTGAGAACATTTCCTCCACCCGCAAAGAAGTCGCCGCCGCGGTTGAGGCTGAACGCAGCATGGGAAAGGCGTCGGAAGGCGCGCCAGTGCGACGATTCCGGGAAATGGTGCGGCAATACCTGGCCCTCCCCAGCGAATTTTTGGGGCGAGATGACCTTCCACCATTGGGTTTCCCCTCAAACTTGTCTGAGATTCGCTCGCTGTACGACTCCCTCGTCGGCGAAGAAGTAGACAAAGCCGATGCGCCCGATGGCGAGCTTTTCCGAACTGGTGATGTTTCGCTAAACGATGGAGTGCGTGAGCTTCATGCGGGCGCACGGGGCGAGTCCGCCATTCGGGCGCGCCTCGAGGTGATGCTCGATTCTGTTCATGAGTCTCGCGGGGTTCAGCTCTTCGCGGCCTTTGTGGAGCACTTCATGTTTGAACATACCCATCCGTTCTACGACGGCAACGGACGCATGGGGCGATTCCTCCTGAGCATTCGGCTATCACGGCTGCTTTCTACCCCGACAGCGTTGTCGCTTTCGGCGGAAATCTTTAGGCAGAAGAGGCGCTACTACGATGCCTTCACTACGGCAGAAGACCCCATGAACTATGGTGAGCTGACTTTCTTTGTCGAGGATATGGCTGCGATGGTCAATGCTGCCCAGGCCCGTTTGTTGTCCTCCCTCGAGGAAAGAAGCGACCGACTGAATAGTCTGGAACAGAGCCTGCGTGCGCTAGAGAGCGAAGGAGCTGCAAGCGAGCTGGCATTGTCAATCGCATTCTTGCTTGGACAGGTCGCGCTTTTTGGTCCACGTGCTGGCCTGAGCTTGGACGAGGTAGCCGGCGTTGTCCGAGTGTCTAAGCAGACCGCGCGTAAAGGGATTGCCGAGCTCGAGCGCCTGGGTTACGTCGAGTTCTTGTCGCGGCGCCCGCTCGTTACGGCACTTAGCACGCCGGGGTTGACGTGGCTTGGGCTCGTAGAGTGACGAGCCCCGTGATCAGTGTGAGCTAGCGGAGCCGGAGGTAATCAAGTCCTTGCGAAGGCGGCTTCCATTCTCGGTTGCGTGATAAAGGCAGAAACGAGTGTTGAGTGGCATGTGTCTAAATATTCGTCGACGGCTAGGTAAACGTTTGCATACCTGTTAATACTTTAGTTAGGGCTGGTCATATCTTTCGTGGCCGGCAGAGAGTAAAGGTAGGAGGACACTTATGTCCATGCTCAATGCGCTGCTCGCAGAAGGTGCAGTTGACCTGCACGGCCGTGCGAGTGACTGGCGTGAGGCCATTGAATTGGCGGGCGGCTTGCTCGTTGCGGCGGGCAAGACGGGCCCGGCATACACCGAGGCCATGGTGCAGTCGGTGGAAGAAAACGGACCGTACATTGTGGTCGCGCCGGGCTTCGCTTTTGCCCACGCGCGGCCGTCGGAGGCAGTGCGCGAAACGGCGTTGTCGTGGGTGCGCTTGGATCGGCCAGTGGAGTTCGGTTCCAAAGCCAATGACCCCGTGACTCTTGTCGTAGCACTTGCGGCGAAGGATTCATCCGAGCACCTGAAGGCAATGAAGGAGCTGGCAGGGCTGCTGGGGAAGAAGGACGTGCGTACGCGTCTGGATTCTGTAGAAAGCGAAGCTGAGCTGCGCCAGGTGCTTGTGGATGTGGCGAACGGTGGGGCAGGGGCGGCGTCGGCAAGCGCGGCTCTTGCAGCTGATCACAGTGACGCGCGAGATGGCGCCGAGCACCAGACCGCGGCTGATTCGGTGGCCACAAAGGGCAAAATCTACACCGTGTGCGGCAATGGCCTGGGCACGTCGTTGTTCCTGAAGAACACGCTGGAGCAGGTCCTCGATGAATGGGGCTGGGGCAAGTACCTCACCGTCGAGGCAACAGACACGATTTCGGCCAAGGGGCGTGCGAAGGAAGCTGACTTCTTGCTGACGTCCGGGGAAATCGCTGCAACGCTTGGCGACGTCGGGGTGCCCGTCCACGTCATCGAAGACTTTACGAACATGTCCGAAATCGATTCTGCTCTGCGCGAGCTTTACGACGTCTAAGGAGCACTCATGGATGTCTTGTTGAACATTGCCAACTTCTTGGTCAATGAAATTCTTTCCGTGCCGGCGTTCCTAATCGGCATCATCACCGCGGTGGGTCTCGCCGCGATGGGCCGTGGCGTGGGCCAGGTCCTCGGCGGCGCCATCAAGGCCACACTCGGCTTCCTCCTGGTGGGCGCGGGTGCCGGCTTGGTTACCGCCTCCCTTGAGCCGCTCGGCGCCATGATCACCGGCGCCACCGGCGCGCAGGGCGTGGTGCCCACCAACGAGGCCATCGTGGGCATTGCCCAAGACCAGTTCGGCTCCCAAGTGGCCTGGATTATGATCCTGGGCTTCGTGGTCTCGCTGATTCTGGCCCGGTTTACCCCGATGAGCTACGTGTTCCTGACCGGCCACCACGTGTTGTTCATGGCCACCTTGCTGACCATGGTCCTTGCACCTGCTGGATACTCTTCCTGGATCGTGGTCGCCTTTGGCGCCGCGTTGCTGGGTATCTTGATGGTCTCCCTGCCTGCCATTGCTCACCCGTGGACGCGCCGCATCACCGGCGACGACTCCATCGCCATCGGCCACTTTGGCACCGCCGGCTACCTCGCTGCCGGTGCCGTGGGCAAGATGGTCGGCGGTAAGGGCGAGAAGATGTCCAAGTCCACGGAGGAGCTCAAGCTTCCCGAAGGCCTGCGCTTCCTGCGTGACTCCATGGTGGCTACCGCACTGTCCATGGCTCTCATGTACATCGTGCTCGCCGTCATGTTCATGGTGCGCGCTGGTACCGAGGAGGCCTTCACCGCATTCGAAGGCGGTGCCACCAACGTGGGTAACTACCTCATGCAGTCCTTTACTCAAGGCCTCCAATTCGGCGTGGCCGTGGCCGTGATCCTCTTCGGCGTGCGCACCATCCTGGGCGAACTCGTTCCTGCATTCCAGGGCATCGCCGCCAAGGTCGTCCCCGGTGCCATCCCGGCTCTGGACGCGCCTATCGTCTTCCCGTACGCACAAAATGCCGTGCTGGTGGGCTTCATCTTCTCCTTCATCGGCGGCCTCGTCGGCCTCGCTGCTCTAGCCGCATGGCTCGGTCCAACATTCGGCGTGGCGCTGATCCTGCCGGGCCTGGTTCCGCACTTCTTCACAGGTGGTGCAGCGGGCGTCTACGCCAACGCAACCGGTGGACGCCGCGGCGCCATCTTCGGTGCGTTTATTAACGGCCTCATCATCACCTTCCTGCCGGCCTTCCTCCTGGGTGTGCTCGGCTCCTTCGGCGATGCTAACACCACCTTCGGCGATGCCGACTTCGGCTGGTTCGGCCTGCTCTTGGGCTGGTCTTCCAAGGCCGGCGGAGCACTGGGCCTCGTTCTCATAGCAGTTCTTGGCTTGGCTGTCTTGGCACTTGGCTGGTTCTCCCAGCGCAAGCTCGTTGCCACCAATTGGGATCCCACCCCGTGGCGTGAGCAGCCGGGTGCTGCCGCTCCGAAGGGTGAGGCATCTGACGTTAAGCCGCTTGCTGCTGGCCAGACTGCAGCTTCGAAGAAGTATCCCAAGGTGCTTCCTCCGAAGGGTGCTCCGGTTCCGCCCAAGACGATTGCGTAGCAATTCTGGTTGGCTTGTTGGACAAGCGCGCGGATTTCCGTGCCATCACGATGGTGGCTGGCAACGCTGCCGCACCCAGATCTCATCCAAGAATCCGGGCGCTACAAGGCAGACGTGGTCACGGGTAACGGTATTACGCGAGGCTATGCGGCAATGGCCTGGGAGACCTTTGGCTTGGAAGCTAACGCGACGGTCATCGAAAAGGCGGACCGCGAAAGCTTCTTTGGCTTGCTTGGCGACGTCCTGGAAACCCAGACCACCCCAAACCGGCCGCTTCAGAAAGCGGACTAGAACAAGTCCCAGATGGTGATTGCCAGAATCACCGAACCAAAGAAGAACACAAAGTAGTTCCACGGGTCATGGCGGTAGGTTTTGTACTCCTTGACCCGGTGGAACATGTAGACCGGAAGCAGGAAGATAAGCACCGCATCGAAGACGCCACCAACCAAGTAGATGAGGCTGAGAATTGGTGGATTGAACACCGAGACCAGCGTGCCGGTGACAAAGATGAACGTGTAGACGATGGTGAGTAGGCCGCGGCGGTTCAGACGGTTCGCAGTGCGTGGCGCGATGAGGCGCACCATATAAGAGGTGCCTTCCTCAGCACCGAGCATGGTGCCGAAGTAAGAGGTAATAATCGCGAAGATAACGACCATCGGGGCCAGCCAGGCAAGCAGCGGCACGCCGGTGACGTTAGCGAAGTAGGAGAGCACTGGCAGGTTCTGCTCAGTTGCTTCCTTCATGCCATCCGCGCCAAGAGCCAGCACACAGGACCATACGAAGAACATGGTAAAGACGACCAGCAGTGCGGCAGTGTAGAGCTCAATGCGGGTAACGTGTTTTTCCGTCTTCTCGCCGTAGGTTGGCTGCATGTCCACGGAGAATTGGGAGAGGCCGGCCATGTGCGAGAAGGAGAAAGCAAGCACTGGCAGAATCAGCACGGAGCCCAGCAGAATATACTGCCAGCTGCCGTCTTGGTATTGCACTTCCATAAAGGAACGCAGGTCCCACTGAGGGATCAGATAAATCGAGGTCGCAGCCAGCGAGATGATGAGCGGATAAACCAGCGCTTGGGCCAGCCACAGCATGGGCTTGCGGCCGATGGCGAAGATTCCGGTCAGAATTCCCACGCATAGGACCGAAAGAACCCAACGGTTAATGGATGGGCCGTGCAACTGATTAACGATGAAACTGTCGATGGCGTTGGTCAACGAGATGGCGTAGATGAACACTGAGGGGATGTTCGCCAGCGAGTACATCAAGGCCACGAAGAGGCCGGTGTGCCGGCCCAAGTACTTGCGTACTAGCTCGAGGACGTCAAGTCCGTGGTCTTTGGTGGGAGCACCCGAGACGATGCGCGCGTAGGTGCGGTGGGAGAAGTAGACCACTGGGAAGATGATGGCCGTAGCAAAGGCCAGCGGCCAGAAGCCAAAGGTGCCGGCCTGTAGCGGAAGGAAGAGAATACCTGCGCCCATCGCGGTGCCGAAGAGCGCGAGTACCCAGCCCAGCGCAGTACCTTCGGTCTTCTTGCCCCCGCGACCTACTGGGGAGGCAGTAGATGCGATCTCGTCCGCGGCGGGCGCGGCAGTGTCATATGTTGTCAACGGCTAGTTCTTCCCTTAGTAGTCCACTGCATCGCGCACGATGGGGCAGGTCATGCAGTGTCCGCCACCGCGACCACGGCCGAGCTCGGCGGAACCGATCTCGATGACTTCGACGCCAGCGTCGCGAAGCTTGGCATTGGTGTGTTTATTGCGATCGTAAGCCACGACCACACCGGGCTCCAAGGCAACCACGTTGTTGGCGTCATCCCATTGCTCGCGGGCGGCGGTATAGGCGTTGCCGCCGGTCTCCACGATGTGGAGCTTATCTAGGCCGAGCGCTTCTTCGACCACCGTGGCGAAGTGCTTGTCCGGGTTTTCCAGTTCCAGTTTCGTGTGATCGTCGGAAGGGCGCAGAATCAGCGGACGGATGGTGTCCACCACGCGTGGATACGCGGTGGCCTTGTCGGCGTCGAGGAAGGTGAACACGGTATCCAGGTGCATCGATGCGCGCTCCGGGGCCATCGCCGCGATGATGACCTTTTCGGCCGCACCGGCCTTGAACAAGTTGCTAGCCAGACGGCTAACGCCCTGCCAAGTAGTGCGCTCGCCCATGCCCACTAGGACCGCACCATTGCCCACCGGCATGATGTCGCCGCCCTCGAGAGCGGCGAGGCCTGGGTCCTCGTCGGTGTCGCCGTACCAGAACTCAAAGGATGCGTTGGCAAAGCGCGGATGGTAGCGGTAGATAGCGCGCGTGAGCATCGTCTCCTGGTGACGGGCAGGAAGACGCATCGGGTTAAGAGAGACGCCGCCGTAAATCCAGGCGGAGTTATCGCGGGAGAACTGGCTATTGGGCAGGGGCCGCAGCGCGAACTCATCGGGCGCGTACACGTTGCGCATGGTGTCGATGACGCCGTGGCCAAGGCCCTTCGGGATCTCGTTGAAGGGCACGCCGCCGATGAGGAGCTCGGCCAGAGTCTTGTTGTCCAGCTCGCTAAACCACTCGCGCAATTCGCTGCCCACGCCCACGCCGACGTTCTTATCCAGGAGCTTGTTGCCGAGGATGAACGCGCGGCCTTCCTTGGTCGCCAGCGTTTCTTCCAGCAGAATTCGCATGTGCAGCACCTCGACGCCGCGCTCTTCCATGCGGGCTACGAACTCGTCGTGGTGGCGCTGTGCTTCCTCGACCCACAAGACGTCGTCGAAAAGCAGTTCCTTGCAGTTGTTCGGAGTGAGCCTCTCGTGTGCCAAGCCGGGGCGGCAGACCATTACCTGGCGGAGCTTGCCCACCTCTGACCAAGCACCGAGTTGCTGGCCGCCCTTGTTGCCGGAGGTGGTTTCAGCAAAGTCCATCATGTAAATCTGTGCCTTCCTTTTTCAAGTGTTTGGTGTTGGGGGCAACAGTAACTAAACCCTTATGAGTTATGGGTCACAGGGTGAAATGAATAGTAATTTGAATCATACATATCATTCATGCTGCTGGTAGCGCATAAGATTTGCATAATTCGCAAAAGATTCATGAGTTTTGCGTCGCACCCGTCTGGGGGTGGGATTCGCTTCGCGGACCAGGCGGCGCGCCAAGACAAGAGCGGAAGAAGTTAGTTCAGAGCTCACGGAGTTCGATATTAGTATTGAGCGCAAGAATAATTGCGGCGGCATCATAGGGGAGTGTTACTACGTAATCCGTGGCTTCGGCGAACTGGTGCAGCCGGTTGATGACAGTATTGCGGTGACAGAAACTCGCCTCTGCCGTTGCTTTGACAGAACCTGTGCGCAGGTAGGTTTCGACGGTTTCGACAATTAAGGGTTGTTCGGCGCGCAGCTTGGTGATTGCAGTACTCAACTTCTTGAGCCGGGTGCCGGGGAAATCCGCCAATGCTTGGCCAGCGATTGCCCACGCCAATTCTCCGACTGGTGTGGGGCGGGGCGCAAGGATAGCCGCTTCAAAAAGGGAAGGGGTAGCTAGTACAGCTTTTCGCACACCCACTAAGCCTTTTACCTTAGGGAAAATGACGCTGGGCAAATCGGGAAGCTCAGGTGCGGGATGTAGTTTATTTGGCCAGAACGCAGCGAAGAGTCCGTGATGAGCATGGCCAAATACATGGCCTTGCGCGGTAGCCGTGTCGAGTGCGTCGCGTGCTTCGAGTGAACTGCTTGCGTGAAATACGGCGACATCGAAAGTTTCTTGCGCGGCGCATCCTAGGGCAAGAGCTATTTCTTCAGCTCCGAGCGGGCTAATAGTTGCAGAAGAAAAGAGCTTGTCGATATAGCGACCATTAGCGAGGCGGAGGTCGCGGGCGAGGCGGGCATTTTCTCTACGGAAGCCGTCGCGGACAAAGAAGTTGTATTTGGCAACCACGTTGTGGAGCTCATCGACATGGGCTATGAGCACTTCCTGATTAGCATGTGCGGTGCGGCGAATGCGCTCCCAAATGACAAGAAAGTCAAGCTGGATGGCGTCGACAAGCGTCCCGATGGCAACTTCTTGCTGTGCGCGGCGCCGGCCTAGGTTATCGGCGTGCTGGCGAACCTTCTCTTCGGTGGCCTCACCGGAAAGTGAGTCCATAAGAATGCCAAGCACGGCGGTTGCGGTCTCTCGAAGCTCGTATTCGTCGATGCGAGAGGTACCGTAGCTTCCGGAATCGCGAAATTTCTGAATGAATTCTTCTGCCATGCTCGGTATGTCTGCACGAACTTCGGCGAGGATCTTTTTCCAATCGGAATTGTGCATATGCATAACCATAATCTGAATATGTGGGATATTGCCCCAGTTTTCTGAATCTGCCTGTGCACTTGTCGATTGGGCTCTAGTGTGACTTGGAACATGAATTAACAGATTCGGAGGGATAGAGGCATGCGAGCGACAACTGATGAACAGTACCTGGCGGACTTCCGCGAGATGTCGGCCAATGGTGCGACTGAGGGAGGCGGCGTCGAAAGGCAAGCTGCGAGCGAAGGAGACCGCGTTAATCGTGTGTGGTTTGCCCAGGTGCTGGAATCGATGGGTGCGCGTGTGCATTACGACGAGATTGGCAATCAGTATGGTCTTTTCGAGTTCGTTCCGGACGCGCCTTTTGTAGGCCTGGGTTCGCACCTCGATTCACAGCCTTTGGCCGGGCGCTATGACGGTGCATACGGTGTGCTGGCGGCAGCGCATGCGGCAAACCGGGTGGCCCGCCTTGCGGAAGAGGGGAAGATTTCGCCGCGTTATAACCTGGCCGTAATCAACTGGTTTAACGAGGAAGGCTCGCGTTTTTCCCCGTCGATGATGGGCAGCTCCGTGTTCACCGGAGTCATGCCGCTGGAAAAAGCGCTGGAATCGACGGATCTCGCAGGAACCACCGTGGCAGAGGCTTTTGAGGAAGAGAAGTGGACCCCGGTGGAGCAGGCCCCGAAAGTGGTTTCCTACGGCGAAATCCACGTTGAACAGGGCAAGGGTTTGGAGGCTGCTGGCAATACCATCGGCCTGGTTACCGCGACCTGGGGCGCGAAGAAGTTCCAGGCGGTAGTGCACGGTGAGCAGGGACATACCGGTTCGACCATGATGGCGGATCGTCGCGATGCGCTGTTTGGCGCCTCCCTCATCATCGCTGAGGTACAGCGTTTAACGCGAGAGTTCCCGGAGTTTGAGCTTCAGGCATCAGTGTCCCAGCTGACCCTGGAACCAAACTCGCCGGTGACCATTGCCCGTGAGGTGCGCTTCAACATTGACCTACGCTCGCCGAACAGTGAGACGCTGGAGACCGCGCAGAAGCGCGTTCGGGAGATTATTTCGGCAGCGGAAGAAGAGTCCTGTACCCGTGTTGAGCTGAACGTTACCCATGAGTGGGCACTCAACCCGTATCCAGAGGCCGGCGTGGAACTTGCACGTGAAGTGGTTGAAGAGCTGGGCTATTCGCACCAGGAGATCTTCACCGTGGCCGGGCACGACTCGACGAATATGAAGGAGCACGTACCGACCGTCATGCTCTTTATCCCAAGCGTTGACGGCGTCTCCCACAATGAGGCGGAATACACCAAGGATGAAGACTGCGTTGCAGGTCTTGATGTATTTACCCACGTGGCTATCCGACTTGTGGAAGGAGCGTTGTTAAAAGGTTAATCGCCTATCTTTCTTGTGCATTCTCTTAAACTCAGCAAGCTGATTATGCCCAAAGTGGCGCTAAAACTACTCGGCAGGATGCTGCGAGAAAGATGGTAGTTTTTCTGGCATTCACGGGGTGGCCGGGTAAAAGTTGCCTGCAGCCCCTTAGTCGCGGAAAGCGCCTAGTGCGAATAGAACGAACACGACTGAGGCGATGCCGATGGCCAGTGGCCACATCTGGATCGCGAGTGCGCCGATGAGCAGCACGGCGACAAGCGTGCCGAGGAACACCAGATCGAAGCCGTCGAGGAGCGTAGCCTGCTGTGCAGCCTTTTCTGCCTCGCGGGCCTTGGCGGCCATGATTGCGGCTTGCTCGCGACGATGACGGATATCGGCTAGGGCCGCAGCGCGGGCGCGCTTCTTTTCGGCTTCGGTGGCAGTGTCGGGCAGGAGATAGGCAGTAGGCACGGGCTTGGTCCTTTCTGACGGAGGAAGGAGCTTTGGGCTCCGGAGAGAAATCAATGTCTAGAAAGAAGTGTGGCCTAGCGGTGGGGTGAGGTGACGGAAAGTGGGGAGTGTTCCCTCGCGCCTGTGGGACACCAATTGGCTGGGGTCGAGAGGCGCAAAAACAACTTCAGCGCCCAGGCCTCACATGGGGCCGCAGGGCGCTGAAGTTGTCTCTATCTCTCTCATGCGCTCTCTCAAACGCATAATCATATTATGCGGCTTCGTGCTGGCATATCAATTAACGAAACCTTGAGTATTCCTGGCAGTTACTCGTCCAGCTCCAATTCGGGGTCCTCGGCCTGTGCGGCCTCGAGGACCTCTTTTGCTGCGCCGAGGTTGATGACGGCAACGACGAGGCCCACCACGATGTCCGGCCAGGGGTTAAACCACCAGATGGTGATGACGCCGGCGGCGAGGATGAGCAGATTGGCCGCAACGTCGTTGAGCTCTGCAGAGAAAAAGCTCGATGATGTTGCTGACTACCTCGCAGAAGCCCTTGACGACCTGCTGGCATCTACCCACGCGCCGAAGCTAGTGCGGACCAAAGTATGGTCGAATAACCCTACAGAGCGACTCAACCGGGAAATCCGCCGGCGCATCGGCGTGGTAGGAATCTTCCCTGACCACAACGCCGTTACCTGGCTTGTCGGAGCGGTCCTTGCCGAACGGCATGATGACTGGATACAGCAAAAGCGCTACCTGCACGAGGTCAACCTCGCATCAGCCGAGCAGCTGGCAGGCACGCTGTCGCTCAACCTCGACGAAGTCTGTCTCGCCAACGAGAGCACCACCCCAGCCCAGGTGTTGCGCACAGCCTTGAAGCGCCGGTTCCCCAACGCCGACAACCCGCACGAATACCTCAAGAAGCAACTCGAACTACCCGCCGACGACATCGCCGAATACAACGAGCACACCGACAAAACAACTAAAGACTCGAAAGGTTCTTACACCAGATCGGCGGACTTGGCCGTAAAAGTTTCCTGCAGCTCTTTGATTAATGCAGCCAAAGGTGACGGATTTTAGAGATTTAGGTCAAACACCTTGACGCTTTGTGACCCATCGCATATTTTACTTTATAGGTTATCGATAAGCGGTAACTAAACACGGGTGGAAACCCAGCAGTTTGGAAGGAGGGAACACGATGGCCGACGTAAAGATTTCGCTTTCTTCGAACTATGCATGCGTACAGCCAGAGATTGCGAATGTAGTCATCATCGGAGGCGGTGTCATGGGAATGAGCGCCGCATGGAATCTCGCATCGCGAGGAGTCAAAGGAATCGTCGTGTTGGAACAGCACGAGCTGGGTTGTGGCTCTTCAGCAAAACCGATGGGCGGAGTCCGTGCAAACTTTTCAGACCCGAACAACATCATCCTCGGCAAGCGTTCTTTGGAAAAGTACGGGCGCTTCCACGAGGATTTTGGGGTCAACATTGAACTGAGCAAAGTGGGCTACCTGTTTCTTGCTCGTAACGAAGAAGAAGCGGCCAACCTCGAAGTCGCTACTCAAACGCAAAACGAACTTGGCGTGAACTCTTATATGGTTTCGCCGCAGCAAGTACACGAGCTCAATCCATTCATCGATCCCGCAAGCATCGTGGTGGGTGCGTATTCTCCGGATGATGGATATGCTTGCCCGGCCGCAGCCGTTGATGGCTATCGCCGTGCGTGCCAGTCCCTGGGGGTGACCATTCTTGATCACACAGAAGTCCGCGATATCACCACCGCGGGTGGCAAGATTGAAGCGGTCTTGACCAATCGCGGTGTCATTCGCGCCAACCAAGTCATTTGTGCAGCCGGCGCGTGGAGCAAGCGGATCGGCGAGATGGCTGGTCAAGAATTACCTGTAGAACCAGTACGCCGCATGATTGGTATTACAGCGCAGCGCCCACAAGCACATGCCACGGTGCCTTTCACTTTGGACCTTGGCACCACCTTCTACATGCACAATTACTACAACGCACTGTTGCTCGGCATCTCGCATAAGGAAGAGGTCGGATTCAACCGCGAATGGACCTATGAATGGCTGAATGATTTCAACGATGCCGCCCGCATCGTGGCTCCATCGCTGGTCGATCCGCAGCTGGAAGCAGGCTGGGCCGGGTTTTATGAAAACACCCCTGACCACAACGCCATCATCGGCGCATCGAACACGGTCGAAGGCTTTTACTACATCACTGGTTTCTCTGGACATGGATTCCTGCAGGGGCCAGCTGCGGGCGAGCTGATCGCAGACATCGTCACGAACAAAGAGTCCTTCCTCCCGCACGATGCATTCACCGTCGACCGCTTTGCGGTGCCGAATATCGGGCTGACTGAAAAGCACATCATTTAAGTGCTGCTTGTACTGGCTTAACAGTTGATTTACCACTTCGCAAAAGTAAAGGAAAAAGAATGGCGTTTAACGAGACATGGCAGCTGCGTGCTCGCTTTGCCAAGAGCTTGTCAGACATGTATGGCGAAGAAGTGCCCGCATACACCACCCTCGTTGAGGTTTCAGAAGAAGTAAATAAGCGCTACATGGAAAAGATGGGTGCTTCTGCTGAAAGGCTTGGTTCCATCGAACGAGTCACCGCAGAACGCCATGGCGCAATCCGCGTAGGCAGCCCGCGTGAGATGGGACAGGTAGCTCAAGTTTTCGCGGCTTTCGGCATGTATCCGGTTGGCTTTTACGATCTGCGCGAGGCTGCCAAGTCTTCGGTCCCGGTCGTCTCTACTGCGTTCCGTCCTACTGACAAGCAGGAGCTGGCAAAGAACCCTTTCCGCGTCTTCACCTCGATGCTCGCCACCGATGACCCGCGCTTTTTCTCTGACGACCTGCAAAAGCGTCTGCATGAGTTCATCGCTTCCCGCACCATCTTCGGTGAGGAACTGCTTGAGATGGCAGCTAAGGCCCAAGAACAGGGCGGGCTAGACGACGTCGATGCAGACAAATTCATCGAGTTGGCTACCGCGGCCTTCAAACTGAATGACGAGCCAATCGATGACGAATGGTACCGCGAGCTCGAGGCCATTTCTGCGGTTGCTTCCGACATCGGTGGTGTCCGTTATACCCACATCAATCACTTGACCCCACGTGTCCTCGACATCGATGACCTGTATTCCTCGATGGAATCGCGCGGTATCACGATGATTGATGAAATCCAGGGACCACCAGCTTGGAAGGGCCCAGACATTCTGCTGCGTCAGACTTCCTTCCGCGCCTTGGATGAAGAGCGCATCTTCCGCTTCGCGGACGGCAGCGTGGGCCCGGGTGCGCTGCGCGTGCGCTTCGGCGAGGTAGAACAGCGCGGTATCGCCTTGAGTCCGAAGGGGCGTGAGCTTTACGACGCCCTGATTGCCGAAACTGACAAGCGCCTCCAAGCGGGCGAAGCGCCAACTCGAGTGGAAGTAGCGCGCAAGGTCTGGGAGGAAAACCTGCCAGATAGCGAGCAAGGATTGCGTGAGCAGGGCCTTGCCTACTTCACTTACGAGGTAGCTCGGGGCGCCACCGTGGAACCCGGAACCTACAAGGTAGAAGAGCTCATCGCCGAAGGAATCGTCATCGCAGAGCCGATTGTTTACGAGGATTTTCTGCCACGTTCCGCGGCGGGAATCTTCCAGTCCAATCTGAAGGAGGCAGGTACCCGCGATAACGAACAACAAGGAACTGACTACGACATTGAGACTATGTCCAAGATTGTAGGCCGCGAGATCAAGGAACCCTTTGAGCTCTACCGTGCACAGGAAGAAGCTTCACTCGAAGAACTCGCTACCAACCTAAAGATCACCGTCCAGCCAACCGCGGCTGTTGCACAAGCCTAAAAGCAATACGTCCCTAGGAAAGGAAAAATAATGACCGTTCAGACCCACGACCAGTTGCTCGAAACCGTAAAATCCGCGCTAAATGCCTGCGGCTCTACTATCACGGTTGGAGAAGGCGACCTCATGTCGCGCACTCCGCTGACTGGCGCTGAGCTTTTGGCCGTAGAGTCCACTTCGAAGGAAGGCGTCGATAAGGCAATTGCGGCCGCCGATGAGGCTTTCAAGTCCTGGCGCAACGTGCCGGCACCGCAGCGCGGCAATGTGGTTAAGCGCTGGGGTGAGCTGCTTGCAGAGCACAAGCGTGACCTTGCGACTCTCGTACAGATTGAAGCGGGCAAGTCCATGTCTGAAGCGGAGGGTGAGGTGCAGGAGATGATTGACATCTGCGACTACGCTCTCGGTCAGTCCCGAATGCTCTTCGGCAAGACCATGCCTTCTGAGCGTCCAGGCCACCGCTTGATGGAGACCTGGCATCCAATCGGCGTCGTCGGTGTTATCTCTGCGTTCAACTTCCCGGTAGCGGTCTATTCCTGGAACACCGCCATCGCGTTGGTCTGCGGCGACACCGTCGTCTGGAAGCCTTCCGAAATCTGTGTTCTCTCCGCCATCGGCGCGCACTCGCTGCTGCGCAAGGCAGTAGAGGAGTGCGGCGAGGATCCAAACATCCACCAGCTGGTTCTGGGTGACCGCGAAATCGGTGAGGTGCTGGTTGATGACAAGCGTGTCGCTTTGGTTTCCGCCACCGGTTCTACCCGCATGGGTCACGAAATTGCGCCTCGTGTTGCCTCTCGCTTTGGCCGCTACCTCCTTGAGCTCGGCGGCAACAACGCCGGTATCGCAACTCCTTCTGCAGACATCGATCTCGCACTGCGCGGTATCGTCTTCGCAGCCGCTGGTACCGCAGGACAGCGTTGCACCACTATGCGCCGCCTCATCGTGCACGAGTCCATTGCTGATGAACTCACTAGCAAAGTGGTCGCAGCGTACAAGACTCTGACCATTGGTGACCCGCGCGATGAGTCCGTCCTGGTTGGCCCGCTGGTTCATCAGAAGGCTTACGAGGATATGCAGGATGCGCTGCAGCGCGCGCAGGAGCAGGGCGGCGAGCTTTTGGTCGGCGGCGAGCGAGTCATTGTCGATGACAACGAAGACTCCTTCTACGTTCAGCCTGCCGTAGTGAAGATGCCTTCCCAGACCGAAGTCGTTCACAACGAGACCTTTGCCCCGATTCTCTATGTGATTACCTACAAGGACCTGGAAGAAGCAATCGAGCTGCACAATGCTGTGCCGCAGGGTCTGTCTTCTGCAATCTTCACCCAGGACCAGTCTGAGGCAGAGCTCTTCCTTTCCGCTTCCGGTTCGGATTGCGGTATCGCCAACGTCAACATCGGTACCTCCGGAGCCGAAATCGGCGGTGCCTTCGGAGGTGAGAAGGAGACCGGCGGTGGCCGTGAGTCCGGTTCCGACGCATGGAAGGCCTACATGCGCCGTGCAACCAATACCGTTAACTACTCCGGTGAGCTTCCACTCGCACAGGGCGTTAAGTTCCTGTAAAGCGATATAAAAATATCCCGCCTCGTAAGTTATCTACGAGGCGGGATATTTTTGTCTTTATTTACTGGGAAGCGAAGTAATCGCGGATGATGCTAAAGCCACGGCGGATTTCTTCCTGCGAGGCCGCGAAAGAAATACGGATGTGGTGCTCGGCGCTCGGGCCATACTCGGCGCCGGCGCGGACGATGACCCCGGCGTCGCCAAGCTCACGCGCCACCTGCACAGAGGGCTTGTCTACCTCGTAGTGGATGAAGGAATAGAAAGCGCCCTCCGGCTCGACTGTCTCAATGCCAGGGACCTCGTTGAGCAACTCAACCATCAACTCGCGCCGGGCGGCGTATTCATCGAGCATCGGCTGCAGCGCTGAATCCGGCAGATCGAGCGCAGCCTCTGCAGCAATCTGTGCCGCATTGTTCAGCGAGCCGTTGAAGGTGCGGTGGAATTGTGCGATAGCGGCGATGAGCTCCTTATCGCCAGCGACATAACCGACGCGCCAGCCGGTCATGGCGTATTTCTTGGAGAAGGTCTGTACATAAAGCGTGCGCGGCGCTAGGGATTCGACTTCCAAAGCCGAGGTGAAGTCATGGCCTGAGTACGTCAGAGAGGAGTATGCTTCGTCAGAAATAACTAGGGTAGAGCGTCCTTCGAGTAGCTTGCCCAGTTCCTCCAACTCGTGCTTGGTGTGCACAATGCCATTCGGGTTTGAGGGGTTAGAAAAGACGATAGCCTTGGCGCCCGGAAGCTTTTCCTTTAATTCTTCGATGTCGAAGTGTAGGTCTTTGCCCAGTTTTGCATAGACGACTTCTCCGCCAGCGAGGGTGACAAGGTCCGCGTAGAGGGAATAGGCCGGTTCAGGGATGACCACCTTGTCCCCGGGGCTTAAGAGGGCGAAGAAGATCGCTCCCAGTGCGGCCGTGGCGCCATGCGTGACCACGACGTTATCAGCATCCCAGTCCTTATTCGCGGGGCCCGAAGGCAGTGCAGACACCAGCTTTTCGCGCAAAGAACGCAGGCCGTGCTGATCGGTATAACGGGTATTTCCTTCGCTTACTGCCTTGTTGCCGGCGTTCGCGATGGGTTCTGGGGTGGGAAAGTCTGGTTCTCCTAGCGCAAGGGAAATTGCGCCCGCCGGAACAACTCCGAGTGGCGGACGCAAAGAGCTCGCGCGCTGGTCGAGAATGCGCTGAGCAATGTGGCTCACAGAAACTCCTTAATTAAACGGGAAAATTATGCGGGGAGGCAGGGGAGAGAGGTTTACGAGTCTGCAACAGTCTTTTCGAGCTTTGGAAACATCTTGACTTGTTCGTGTTCTGGGACAACATCGATAGTTCCGTTGTCCACCGACGCGCGATACTCTGTGATTTCTTTCCGCAGTGGCTTAGCCAGCAAATAGATGCCTAGAAGATTAGGGATAGATACCAAGAAGAAGGTGGCATCAGAGAAACGCACCACAGTATCCAGCGATACTGCTGCGCCAACGATGATCATCAACAAGTAGACGACCTTGTATCCCAATTCGGCGATCTTGTTTTCCTTGAAGACATAACCGGCTGCCTTTTCTCCATAGAAGCAATAAGACAAGACTGTGGAGAAGGCAAAGAGGATGATGCACAAGGAAAGTAGCCAAGGGAACACACCATTAACCGTGGCAAAAGCGTTGGAGGCGAGGGTTACGCCTTCTTCGCCCTGGTTTAGATACTGACCGGTAACGATGATTGAAAGGGCTGTAAGCGTACATACGACAACGGAATCGAAGAAAGGCTCCCAAGCTGCGGTAAAGCCTTCCTCAGCCGGGCGGCGGTTCTTCGTTACCGAGTGCGCAAGACCGGCCGTACCGACACCGGCGACGTTGGAGAACAGGGCGCGTTGGATACCGATGATCATGACACCGATGACACCGCCACTGATGCTGTCGGGATTAAAAGCACCGCTAACAATGAGCGAAGCCGCGTGCGGAATATCGGTGAAGTTGGCACCGAGTACGGCGAGGACGCCCACAGCATAAATAACGGACATCAGCGGCACCATGCGAGAAGTCCATTGTGCGATGGCACTGATTCCGCCGAGAATGACGAGGGCTGCTGGGATGGCGAGGAAAACGCCGATGAGCCATGCCTTATTGGCGAAGAAGCTGTCTGTTCCTCCGGTGATATCGATGACGTGTAACGCCACCTGGTTGGCTTGGAAGATGTTGCCTGCGCCGAAAGCGGAAAGAGCAAAGCCAATTGCATAGAACCTTCCGAGGAAGGACCCGAGCTTTGGCTTGCCTACTGAGGTGAGCCCGTCTTTCAAGTAATACATCGGACCGCCCGAAATGCTGCCGTCTGAATTAACACGGCGGAACATCTGGGAGAGGGTTGCCTCTGCCAGCTTCAAGGCCATTCCTAACAGGCCGGCGATGATGATCCATAGCGAAGCGCCTGGTCCACCGAGGGAAATCGCGACAGCAACGCCGGCAATGTTGCCGAGGCCGATGGTGCCGGCCAGCTCGGTGGCGAAGGCTTGGAAGCTTGTTACTTCGCCGGGATCTGACTTTCGAGCAAGCATGCCGCGTACTACGCGGAAGGTTTGCTTGGCATCTTTGAATGGGCGAACACGAAGATAAAACGTGCAAAATAGTCCGCCCATGAGTAGCCAAATCACCACGAGGGGGAGCTCGGCTTCACCGATTGGTATTGCGAAGAACACGACTTTTTCTAAAACGTCAACGAAGGGGCCAAAGACGTTTTGAATTGTTTGATCGACTGCACCTTGTGCAAGCACTGTCTTAGTTTCCATGACAGGAGCCTTTCTTGTTCTCAACGTCGTTAATTTCAGCGCGAAGCGTATAAAGTGACGTAAGTCGCATTGTATGTTATATATAACCGTTAATAAAGAGGTTTGGGAAAGTAATTGTGCTCTCGGGCACTTAAATGGGAAGTTGCTTCTGCTTGAGACGGCTGGCTTCTCTAGGGCTTGCGGGCGAGGGATAAACCTCGCTTCAAAAGGAAGAAGGTGGGCGATGGCTACCGACGGCTTGGCTGCGGCAATCCAGATCGCTGGTATGGGGCGGACTAGTAAGGTTAATTACGTGATTGACTTGGAGATGTATGGAATGGAGTCCTCTTTGAATCGGAGGACTTTAAAGGATTCCACAGAATATCTCATTCGCAGCATGCTCTTGCGCGGTGAGATGAAGGTCGGTGAAATCTACTCTGCAAACGCGTTGGCTAAAGAATTAAACATTTCAAATAGCCCAGTGCGTGAGGCCATGATGTCTTTGGTTGATCGCGGGCTTTTGGAAAACGTTCGAAATCGCGGTTTTCGAGTGGTTGAGCTTTCCGATGCAGATAACCAGGAAATTTATGACCTGCGCCTTCTGATTGAGGTCGAAGCTGTTCGGAGGGTCGCGGCGATGGAGCTGGATGAGGCTCAAAGTGAGCGACTCCGTAGCTTGGCTAAAAAGACTGATGAATTGCACGGCGCTGTGACTGGCGAAGATATGTTCCGCTACCTAGAGGCGGATCAGCAATTCCATCTTTATTTGGTCTCTCTTACAGGGAATGGTCGCTGGGTTCAGATCGTGGAAAGACTGCGCGATCAGTCCCGCGCAAATGGTTACTATCTCGACCTCATGACGAGTGGAAAGGTGCGCCAGACTGCAACGGAGCATCTAGAAATTGTGGAAGCAGTCCTGGCGCAGGATGACGATGCTGCAGAGGGGCTGATGGTGCGTCATCTTGACTATGCATGCCCGAAGGGCAAGAAATAGTCGTGATAAGGATGGGGGAATAAAGGTTAAAAGCCCCTGGTGGTGGGGGCTTGATTTAGATCGAGCTTTAGACACCTGGGGCTTTTTGTTTTGCCTTAGAAGAGGTCCAAAATGGTAGTGATGATAACGATGATTGCTGCGGTGAATACGAAGTAGTTGGACCAGATGCCGCGGAACTTGGCGTAATTCTCGTGGGTTCGGAATAGGAACAGCGGCATTACATAGACCGTGAGGGCGACGAATACGCCACCTACCAGCGAAATAAGGTCAAGGACCGACGGGTTGAAGATGGAGACGAGCGTTGCGGTGATGAAGACGAAGATGTAGGTGGCTATATCGAGCTGCTTATCAGTGAAACGGTTCGCGGTCTTCGGAGCAATGCGTCGTGCTAGGAATTTGGTGCCTTCTTCGGTACCAAGCATGTGGCCGAAGTATGAGGTGATGATGGCGCAAAGGACGATGATTGGGGAAATCCAGACCATGAACGGGGCGTTCGCGGTGTTTGCAAAGTAGGACAGAACTGGGATGTTCTGCTCGGTTGCGGTCTTAATTCCGTCGGCGCCCATCGAAAGCACGCAAGACCAGACGAAGAACATCGTGAAAAAGACGAGCAGGAATACTGTGATTCGGCCGACTCGGCTTACCTGCTTCTCGGCATTGGCTCCGTAGGATTTTTTCATGTCCAAGGAGAATTGGGACATTGCTGCCTCATGGCTAAAGGAGAAGATAAGCACTGGCATGATCAGGAACAGCGACTTTAAGAAGTCCCAAGGGTGGAAGGTTGAAGTCTCATAGAATCCGGAAAAATCCCAATGCGGAATCAGGTAGATGGATACCGTCGCTAGCGAGATGATGAGTGGATAGACCAGTGCGTTGGACAGCCACAACATTGGCTTGCGGCCTAGGGCGAAAGCACCGGTAAGGATTCCGACGCACACGATAGAAAGAATCGTGCGGTTGATTTCCGGTCCATTTAGCTGGTTGACGATAAAGCTATCTACCGTGTTGGTAATCGAAATGGCGTAGATGAGCACGACCGGATAGATGCCCATCCAGTAGGAAATGGCCAATAATGTGCCGGGCGTTTTTCCTAGGAGCTGGCTTACAACTTGGAGAACGTCTTTGTCCTTGAATGGGGAGGCACTGGTGACGCGGGAAAACATTCGGTGCGAATAAAAGACCAGTGGACCAATGATGATGGTGCCAGCAAGCAGTGGCCAGAAACCGAAACTGCCGGCGTCCATGGGTAGGAATAGGATTCCCGCGCCGACTGCGGTGCCGAAGAGCGTGATTACCCAGGTCCATGTTGAGCCGTCAGATTTTTTGGTTTTGCCTTTGACTGGCTTGGCTGTAGTGGGCGGCTGTGCTGCATGGGCAGATTCTGTCTTCAGGGTAGTCATTGAGCCTCCAAGGATGATGTCAATTTTCGGTTGTGCGCTTTCCGGGGAAAGCTGTGGCAAAACGTCTAGGGGTGTTGCCCGCTGCTGGCCTAAAAGTGAGTTGGGATACTATGTATTTATTAATGTATCCTGAATCACAATTTAGTGACGTGGGGTCAAAGTGAGAAGAGACAGTCCCGATATTTGTGGAACGACACCATGATTAGCGCCTGGGTTTGTGCACCTGCATAACTTTGTGCTCGGTCTTGGGTAAAAGTCACAGATATATTGACACTGCTCATTGGGTTAAAACCGATGAAGATGAGGATGGCAATGGAAGAAGCGCTGTTATGGAAAGAGATGCTCTTAGCTTTGGAAAAGGAGCTCGAAGCACTTTCACAAGCACATCTCGAAGAGGTTCGACGGCGCAAGTTATACATCGGAACTCGGGTAAGCGAGCGGGAGCTACATCAAGCCTCTGCCGTCCTTTTTCGGACGATCCTTCATCGGCTTTTAAACGGAAGGGATTCGCAAGCTTCCTATGCGCAGAAGCTCAATGCGGCGCTTTGTAAGATAGCGCGAACACGTGCGCGCCAGGGGGTAAATCTCGAAGAGCTTTCGGTAGTAGTCCGTGCAAATTTCATTGTCTTGTGGCGAGCTCTTAATGAGAGGGCGGAGGATGGCCAAATTTTGGTGCAGTTCCTGGAAGAGCTCTACGAGGAGGTCGAGGTTGCGGCTCTCGAAATTCGCACAGAGTATATGGCTGAACGAGCGCTGATTGAAGGGGACAATAACCTCATCGTGCGGCGTATTCTCGATGAGCTCTTCGCATCCGAGGATCTTGATGAATCGCAGATTGGGCGGCTGGCTGAAGCGATAGGTACGGAAATTCAGCGCGAGTATTGCGTGCTCATTGCGCCGATGTCGGCAGCCACTAAGGCTGAAGACATTGCAGAAGAATTAATGACGGAAGGGCGTGCTTTCTGGCTTTATTTCAATAATTCTTTCTGTATTTTTTGGGCAAAGGCTTTTGGGGCTACTCCGGAAGCTATGGTTTCCATGCTACATCTTGAGAATGAGTGGTGTTTGGTTAATGCCCACGTCTATGGCTTGCAGAACCTGCGTAAGCAGGCGATTGGGCTTACTCGTATTGCCGCAGCGACGAAGTTTGGACAAGGAGCTCATGCTGCTGGTGCGAAACGATTGTCATTCGTAGAAGATCTTCTCCCAGTTGTTTTGGCGCGCTACGCCGAAGAAGTATTACCTGGATATCTTTCCGTACCTTTGGAAGAGCTTTTAGGGGTGGGCGAGAAGGAACGTGATCAACTGGTCGAAACCGTTGATGCTTATTTGCGAACTGGCTCAGTGAAGGCAACTTCTGAGCAAACCTATTGCCACCGCAACACCGTAATTAATCGTTTAAAGTCTTTCGAAAGTTGCACTGGACTTTCGCCGCTGACTATTGAGGATGCAGGCAGGATCAGGATGTTGCTTGCCATTCTTCCGCTGCATTTGGAGGCTTAAGGCCTTGGTGTTGGAGGGGTAGCAGAGAGCTTAACTTTCAAGCTGAGCTCATTCTTCCTCCCAAAACAGCGACTCCCTTCCTGCCTTTGGGCGAGCAGGAAGGGAATCTAAGGAGCTTAACGAGAACGGCTGGATTAGAAGACGGCCGGAACGTTGGCGACCATCGAGAAAAGGTCCTTTGGGTCATCTGGTTCTGCAAAGAGCTCGATGTCGACCTCAAGATCGGTGCCGGCGACACTGTCACGGAGATAGCGCAGCGCGGAGTAATCGTTGATGGCAAATCCGACGTCGTCGAAAAGCGTGATCTGCTCTACGGAATCGCGACCAGTTTCCTTGCCTGCGAGAACCTTCCAGAATTCAACAACTGGGAAGTCTTCAGGCTTCTGCTGGATTTCGCCCTCGATGCGGGTTTGCTCAGGATATTCAACGAAGACTTTTGCCTTGTCGAGGATGCGCTCATCAAGCTCAGTCTTGCCCTCGCAGTCGCCACCAACGGCATTGAGGTGAACGCCAGGCTTGACGTGCTCGAGCTGCAGGACATGGTTCTGCGCTTGGTCCGCTGTACAGGTCGTAATGATGTCGGCGCCTTCGACTGCTTCCTCGGTGGTTTGTGCGATAGTGATGTGGAAACCCAATGGCTCGAGGTTGCGCTTAAACTTTTCGAGCGATTTTGGATCTACGTCGTAGATGCTGATGTCTTCGATGCCGAGCATGCCGCGGAAAGCAAGAGCCTGGAATTCGGACTGAGAACCGGCGCCGATCATGGCCATCTTCTTCGAATCCGGGCGTGCAAGGTGCTTTGCCACCATTGCGGAAACGGCTGCAGTGCGCAAAGCGGTAAGCAGTGTCATCTCAGACTGGAAAGTCGGGTAGCCAGTGTCGACGTCGGCTAGCATGCCAAAAGCCGTAACGGTTTGGTAGCCGCGCAGTGGGTTCGCGGGATAGCCGCTGACGTATTTGAACGCGAACTCTTCGGTGTTTGCAGTCGGCATAAGCTCCATGACTCCGAATGGGGAGTGGAAACCGAAACGAGGTGCCTTCTGGAAGCGCTCCCAACGCTTGTAGTCTTCTTCGAGATATCCGGCCATGCCGGTGACGATGTTCTCTACGCCTTCGCGTTGGACCCAGCGAGCGATGTTCGTAACGTCGACAAACTTAACCATGTCAGGACCTTTCTAAATGAGTCTAGGATCTCCTTTGACCAGTAGATATGCGCCTTTATGCGGACGGGACATATTTGGTTCTGGTCTGTAGTGGCGGTAGCTATTCCGCTAGAAATGACGATAAGGCGTTGGGTGCAATATGTGAGCCGGGATACAAAAATTGGTGCTTTAAGGCACTGATTCCTGTTCAGATGCACAATCCTTTAGGCATGGTTTTCGACATCGTTGCCGAGTTATTTCAAGAGCTATGCAAGACAGCGATAGCGCCCGGGCTCTCACGTGGGGCCCTAGGCGCTGACGCTGTCTCTCTCTAAACACTCCCGATTATCAGCCAAGGCTGCCCTCCGGAAGCTGAGGGGTTCTCTCTATCTCTCTCATGCGCTCTCTCAAACGCACAACAAAAGTATGGGGCACGCAGCTGGCACAGCCATGATTCGCGGCTGATAGTCCACTGGAACTCCCTGTCATTTCACTGGCTATTTGGCCCGGATGTTCGAATCTTGCGGCTTTGCGGGGGCGGACGTGTCCGGTGCGGTTTCTAGGGTGTGTGGTGTGTTGAAAACAGTTCCCTAAACATCCAGCTAACTAGCTGGCTTTCTCGTCCGTGAAGGAGCCATTATGTGCAACAGTTGCGAGAACAAGTCCCTTTCCCGCTTTGGCGATGACGCCCGCCCCGTCACTTTGACCTGCATCATGGGTGCACTTCGCGAGGTCGGCATTGACTTCCATGTCGAAGGAAGCGAATCAGACATCCTCGTTGTGGAATTTTCCCGGTTTACCGTCTTGATTGCCCTAGACGGCGCCTACGGCCAGCTTTTCTCTCTCAAGGCTGTACCCAAGGTGAATGTGCATTCGAGTCGCGCAGCGGATCTTGCATTCGCCGTGTCCGAGTCCAACAACCGGTTGCTTTGGCCGGCTTCCTCTTTCACTGAGAAGGAAGACGGGTACCTCGAAGTAGCCATCACTATCCGTTATGAACTGCGTGCAGGCTTAAGTGACATGCAATTGGAGGACATGATCGATATCAGCATGTGTAGCGTCCAAACGGCGCTGGAGATTCTCAGCGAGCATGTTCCTGAGCTCGCGGGAGTACCCGATGGATTCACGGAGCGTTTCGGGGAATCCAACACGGGAACACTGGTACCTGTGACCTTGGAACGTGTGCAGCGCGTTCTCGCTGCGGAAGGTATCGAGAATGTGGAGATGGAGCCGGAAGAGCAAGCCATTTACGCGTTTATCAACGGCTATTATTTCGTATTCCGCATGGATGGGCGGCGCTGGATGTCCGTCCGCGCCTACTTCGACTCTGATACCGCGAAGTTCAATTATGGTGAACTCCTCCAGGTGCTCAACGACTTTAACGCGGGTGAGCATGAGTCTATGGCTCACGCGGCGAGCTCAGATGATCATATAGGAATCGCGCTTGAGCAGCACTTCCTTGTCGATAGGGGGATGTCCGCGGGGCAGATTGGCTGTGCTATTCATGGGGCCATCTTTGGGCACCTCGACGCAATCAGTGAGCTAGAGCCGGTGGTCAAGCACCTTGCGCGGGAGGACACGGAAATCGAGCGGCCTTACCTCGACTTCGATTGGGAAGACGAAGCAGACCCCGAGCAACTAGAAACTCCGGACAACTAGAACTGAGCGGGGCGCTTTGCGATGAAGGCTGCTACGCCTTTCTTGTGCTCGTCGGAGGCGAGTAGGCGGTATTGGGATCTTCTTCCCACACCAAGCGGTCGGGAAGGGCGCCGAGGGCCTCTCCGCGGGGCACCTGCTTGGCGACGACCCCCCGCACCCACCGCTTCTTCTACGCTCATGCGGTCCTGGAGCAGCGCGAGCTGAAGCGCGCGGTGACGCCCCAACGACATCGCAAGCAAATGCAATTGAAGCGTCTGCGCAGGCAGTTGCACCTTCGCATGTGGCAAACACGGGAACAGGAGAGGCCTGAATACCTGAAACCAGTGCATTGAGCTGCGGGAGCATGGTGGTTTCAGTCACGATTAAGTTCCTCGCATGCACGATAAAAGCCGCCTTCCCAGTACTTGCTGGGGAGGCGGCTTGTGGTTGTGGTTAGACGGTTCTACTTTCGGCCATTCCTAACGCGCGACCAGGCTGCTGCGATAACCAGGCCAACGCACGCGATGGCGAGGTAGCTCCACATGTGATCGGCGCTGGTCTGAATGGTCTTTGGTGGAGCAGGAGTGTTTGCTGCGGTTAGGACGCTTTTGGTGTCGCGACCAGAGGTGACACCGTCAATCCAGTCGGCGGTTCCTGCGAGGGTAGTGATTGCCGCGCTGGGGGAGGGCAGGTCAGGATCGCCATTCGCAGTTTGGGCGGTAGCGAGACCAGCGAGCTCTCCGTCAACGAAGAATGGTCCGCCGGAGTCGCCGCCCTGCATACCTGCGCCAGATACGGAATGTGCGTCCAGGATGGCGCTTTGGATCAGCGGCATCATGGAACCGTCGGCTGGGATGCTTTCGGTTCCAGCAGGGATTGACTCGGTTTTGGAATCATCTGGCTTAACTGCGTCTGGCTTAGCTGCATTTGGCATTGCTGTACCTGGCATGACGGCGTCTGGCTGCATTTCCATTGATGTCATGGCACCGCCTGGAATAGCCTCACCTGGAGTAGCTTCACCAGGCGCAGCCTCGTCTGGAGTACCTCCAGAGGGGCCTCCGCCCAGCAGCTCATTGACCACCATCTTGGTCATCGGAAGCTGCCCGGAGCGTGCCATAGACGAGCTGCTGCTCCAGCCGTAGAGAGTACCCGTCTGCCCAGGTGCCGGAATATTGCGGGAAACCTTCGCCGGGGTTGCGTCAGTGACTTTCTCGGTCAAGTGAAGCAATCCTGCATCAGACACTGGAGACAGTGCCCAAGAATCGGCATCGTAGACTTTCCCGCCGATGCGGGCCTGGGTTCCTTCGTTGTTTACAGACTCCAGGCAGTGGCGTGCTGTGAGCACCCACTGATCTGCAACCAGCGTTCCGGTGCAGTCACCAAAATTACCGATTTTACCCATCTTTAGCGCGGCCACAGAACCGCTTTCAGCATTTGCAGGTGCGGGTTCGCCGTTTTCCAATGCAAGAGCCGGGCCGGCAGATAGAAGCAGAGTGCTGCTAACAAGTGCTGCGATGGAAAAAGATGTTTTCTTCACGGTTATTTCCCTTTCCCAGAAGGAACAATGGCCTTGATCGAGGTGGCGACGAGCTTTTCAGCAGGGCCCTGTCCCACAAACTTCTTCCAGAGACTTGCGATGACGAGGAAGAATACGATGAATCCTGTTGCGGACAACGTGGAATGCAAAGACACATTCTGCTGCCAATAAAATGCGGTGAGAACGTGCAGGATGTAAATGGTCAGCGACATTGTTCCCATGGCCGCGAATGGGTAAACCGCGGCCGAGAAGCGGTCGCCTATAAGCAGGCACAAATGCAGCACAATAGCGGCAACGGCGACGGAGAGAATGATTTCGCCGAAGACACCGGTATGTCCGGTAAATCGGAGCCAGCCAGCAATCTCCGGATCAAATCGGAAGTACATGCCGACGGCTGCGATGACAACGCTGACAGCGGTAACAATCCAGCTCAACCGAGTATTAGCGCTGGTCTCGGAGGTGGAGGCGCCTTGCAGACGACCGCGTAGGTAGACGTCGTAAAGCAGCATGCCGCCGATGAAATATGCGATCCACGCCAGAAGCGGATAAATCTGTGGCAGCGTCATGGGCGCGTACTTAATTGTTGCGGCGATAGTTGCGGCGATGAAGAAGCCGACTCGCCACCAGGTTCCGAGTGCTGGCATCCAGGAAACCAACATCATTACCAGGCCCATGACAATGAGGACTACTTGAATTTGCCCACCGACCGGCAACAAGGCCATGCCGATGAGGATAATCAGAGCGCCGCGAGTGATGAGGCGCAAGAAAGTGGTGCTGCTGTAGTTTCGGCCGATAATCATCATGGTGGCGCCGGCAATAATGGCGAACAATGATGAAGGCAGGCCGGAGAGCACAACCTTTGTGCTCCAAAGCAGTGAGGCCATATGGACAATGATCATGCCGATGATGGCGAGGGAGCGCGCTATATCAAGCCCCACAATTCGTGAAGGTTTATTCACCCCAGTATTCTCCTTATATTACAACTTATCGGGAGGTGCTCTTTAGTAAGAGCATCCCTACAAACGTCGTACGACCTGTAAACGTCTTAATTGAAACGACTTCCTATTTGTAGCAACCGAATCTGGCAATACACAAAGTGATTATGTGTAAAACACAGTGTTTCATCTGTGTATTCTCTGGGAAGCTAGCATGCTCAAAAGCCCAGGGACAACCAGTACCTGAGGGCTTGGCTAAAAGAAAGTGAACTGAAAGTTTTTAGTCGCTCAAACAAAGCAAAAGTACCTCGGCGCGCGTTACGGGGTTACTGAGGTCGAATCCGCATAAGGACTGGATCTTTTCGATACGGGCTCGCACGGTGTGGCGATGCACGCTGAGCTCGGTGGCGGCAGCGGCGAGTTGGGAGTCTGCAAGCAAGTAAGCCCGCAGCGTGCGCAATAGCTCGGTGTTGTGTGCGGCGTCGTAAAGCGAAAGGCGCCCAATGGTGGCTTCGCGGCGCTTGCCTAACGCGGCGTGGACAGCTGATTCCCCGAGCCAGGCGGGCGCGTCGGAGCTGAATTCCGCGAGGGTGCCCAGCGGCAGGCTACGCGCGTGCGCGGTGAGCGCCTTGACGCGGTCGCCGCTGATGTCGCCCCACTCCACGCCTCTAAGCAGGGAAAACCGCAGGTGGTTGGCGTAGCGGCCGAACAGGGTCTGCATAGCGATGGGCTCAGGGGGCAGAGCAATGAGCGCGCTTTCCGACGCCGTCCCCTCCAACGGCAGCACAAAGCACGCAAAGCCGCCGTCGTTGGCGGCGTGGTGGACGAGCCCCAGCGCGCGGCTGAGCCGGGCCGGGGAGTCGGCCTGTACGAGATAGACATCTACCTTGCCGTGCGAGGCGACCGAATTAAACGCCGCCTCCATCGCCGGCGTTGCCAGGGCAGTGGCAGTGCCGGAGACCTGCGTGGCCAGTGCCAATGCGCCCAAAATTACGCGCGCGGAGGAATCCCGGTTTTGTAGCAGCAGTTCGGCAAGACCCGCGAGGTGGCGGATGAGGGCGCGGGCATAAGAGTCGAACTTCTCCTCGCGCGAGACCGCCAACGCGATGCGATTGCGGCCGTGGCTGTTGAACACGTTGCTAATCGCGGCAATCGTGGTCCCGTCCCTCGTCGTGTTGGAACGCGCGCCCGAGGTGCGCCCTGAGCTCTGGCTGGCGGCGGCAAGCGCGAAGTCCGCTGCGTTGAGTCCACGGAAATCGTGGCGTGCGATGACCACTCCGGAGTCGTTTGCAATGGCAACCGCTGCGCCGAGCTCTTTCGACGCGCGCTCGAGCAAAACCTCGATGCCATCCGAGGCCGCCTGGTTGAGACGCTCTTGCTGCCGATGTAGTGCGAATTGCAGATTGTTCTCAATACGAGTTTGCTCCGTGGTGACTGTATTGATGATCGAGATGAAAGGCGTGGCGCGCGGGACCTCGAAGAGGGTGAGGTGGTGGCGCGCCGCGGCGTTGATAAGCTCCTGCGGAACCTCCGCAAAGGTCAGACCCGTGCCGAAGCCGATGGCCCCCACTCCCGCCGCCGCCAGGGTGCGCGCATAGACGGAAAAGTCGCTGGGCGAGTGCTCGAAGGCCAGTCCCAAGGTCAAGATGATGGCGCCCTGAGTGGTGAACTCGCTGGGATCGCGCAACTCGCTGGCTTGGATGGTGGTGAACTCACGCGGGCCTTCGAGAATCGGGCGCAGGTTTAGTTTGCGCTGGTTAAACAGCCATTGAAAGCGAAGCTCGCTCATTGCCCGGTCCTTCTTACAGCAACTCGTCGATAGACATAGTGAATAGTCTTTTGCCTCAAATATATACGCCATGTCCATGGCCTGTGACTAGTCGTGGCATCCACAATGATTCACATCACAAAGCAAGACGATTGAAGGAGAATCATGCAGGAACTTGAATACCGCATCGAGCAGACCCGCCACCTCGCCGAGCAGGTCCCCGGACCAGTCAGCGCCGCACTGGATGAGCGCCGCAAGAACGCCATCCCAGCTGGCATGGCGCCTTCGCTGCCGGGCTACGTCGTCGACGCTGACGGCGGCATCCTCGCCGACGCTGACGGCAACCGCTTCATCGACCTGGCCTCCGGCATCGCCGTGACCTCCGCCGGTGCCTCCAACCCAGCCGTGGTGAAGGCCGTCCAGGAAGCAGTCGCACACTTCACCCACACCTCCTTCACCATCTCCCCGTACGAGTCCTACGTCGAGGTCGCTGAAAAGCTCAACGAGGTCACACCGGGCGATCACCCAAAGAAGACCGCGCTGTTTAACTCCGGCGCGGAGGCCGTTGAGAACGCCGTCAAGATTGCCCGCAACTACACCGGCAAGCGCGGCGTTGTAGTCATGGACCGCGCCTTCCACGGCCGCACCAACCTCACCATGGCTATGACCGCGAAGCAGTCCCCGTACAAGAACGGTTTCGGCCCGTTCGCGCCGGAAATCTACCGCGCACCGATGTCTTACCCGCTGCGCGACCAGCTCAGTGGTGAGGAAGCAGCCAAGAAGACTCTGACCATGATTGAGCAGGAAGTCGGCGCTGCCAACCTGGCTTGCGTGGTCGTCGAGCCGATTCAGGGTGAGGGCGGCTTCGTGGTCCCAGCTGAGGGCTACCTGCCGGCTATCCAGAAGTGGTGCAACGACAACGACGTCGTCTTCATCGTTGATGAGATTCAGGCTGGCATGATGCGCACTGGTTCCTGGTTCGCTTCCGACCACGAGGGCATCGTTCCTGACTTGGTCACCATCGCTAAGGGCATCGCCTCCGGCATGCCGCTTTCCGCAGTCACCGGCCGTGCAGAGATCATGGACGCACCGCAGCCAGGCGGCCTGGGCGGCACCTACACCGGTAACCCAGTTTCCTGTGTAGCAGCGCTGGCTACCCTCAAGGAATTTGAGGACAAGGACTTTGGCGCCCGCGCGCTGAACCTGGAAAAGATTGCCCGCGAGGAGCTGGAGCCAATCTTGGGTGACGAACGCGTGGCAGAGTTCCGCGGCCGTGGCGCCATGCTGGCGCTCGAGTTCGTCACCGCTGATGGCGAGCCGGACGCTGAGCTCGTCCACAAGATCGCTGACGCTGCCAAGGCCGAGGGCGTTCTTCTCCTGACCTGCGGCCTTGACCACAACGTCATCCGCTTCCTGCCTTCCCTGGCCATTCCGGAGGATCTGTGGCGCGAGGCCCTGCAGGTAGTAGTCAAGCAGTTCAACGAGTGCAAGTAAGTCCGGGCTGCAGCCAAAAGGATAGAAGCAAATGACAAACTTTGATTATTCGCAGGTTTCTGAGCTGTTGGATTCTCTGCCAACTGGCCTTTGGCTGGAGGGCAAGAACGTCGCAGCCACCGGCGGCGCCACTTTCGAGGTCCTCGACCCAGCAACGGAAGAAGTCATTGCCAACGTTACAGATGGCACCTCCGCTGACTGGATGCGCGCGCTGGAGCTTGCCGACGCCGCGCAAAAGGAGTGGGCGGGTTTTGCACCGCGTACCCGCTCCATCATCCTCACCGACATCTTCAATGCAATCAACGAGCGCAAGGATGACTTCGCTCGCGTGATGACCCTGGAGATGGGAAAGCCTTACGCGGAAGCGCTGGGCGAGGTGGCCTACGGCGCAGAGTATATGCGCTGGTTTGCCGAGGAAGCAGTGCGCATCCCAGGCCGTTACTCCCAGTCCCCGGCAGGTAATGGGTCCATCACCGTTTCGCACACCCCGGTTGGTCCAGTTCTAGCGATTACCCCATGGAACTTTCCGCTGGCCATGGCCACCCGCAAGATTGCTCCGGCGTTCGCCGCTGGCTGCCCGGTCGTGGTGAAGCCTGCTGCGGAGACTCCGCTGACCATGCTCCTGCTGGGTGAAGTTATTGCTGAGGTATTCGCCCGCCACGAGGTACCGGCTGGTGTGTTCTCCATCGTGACCACCACGCAGTCTAGCGCGCTGTCTTCCGAGCTCATGGCGGATCCGCGCCTGCGCAAGGTGACGTTTACCGGCTCGACAGGTGTGGGCAAGATTCTGGTGCGCCAGTCCGCCGATAACCTGCAGCGGACCTCCATGGAGCTCGGTGGCAACGCCCCGTTCTTGGTCCACGAGGACGCCAACCTCGACCTAGTGCTGGACTGCGCGATGCAGGCGAAGATGCGCAATGGCGGCGAGGCCTGCATCGCGGCGAATCGCTTCATCGTGCACGAGGCAGTGGCTGAGGAATTCACCCAGCGGCTGACTGAGAAGATGGCTGCTTTCCAGACGGGCCACGGCTTGTCTGAGGGCACCGCGCTCGGCCCGCTGATTAGCGCAAAGCAGCGCGATGCGGTGGCCGACTTGGTAGCGAAGGCTCTGGAGCAGGGTGCTGTTGCCACGACCGGCGGCTCCAAGCCGGAGGGCAAGGGCTTCTTCTACCCGGCAACGGTCTTGGCGCAGCTGCCTGATGACGCCGAGATTCTCCGCCAGGAGATCTTCGGTCCCGTTGCGACTGTGACCACCTATTCCGACTTGGCGGAGGGCGTGGCTAAAGCCAACGACACCGAGTTTGGCCTGGCAGCCTATGCTTTCACGGAGAACTTCCACACCGCGGAGTACCTGGCACACGCGCTGGAGTCCGGCATGGTTGGCATTAACCGCGCTGCGATTTCCGACGCCGCCGCTCCATTCGGTGGCATCAAAGAGTCTGGCTTCGGCCGCGAGGGTGGCGCAGAGGGCATCGAGGAGTACATCTCGGTGCGCTACATCGCGAAGCCTTAATACCTTGCACCGTTCCTGACACGTTTGGCTTTCAAACCCGCTTCGGCGGGGGCCTTCCGTGTCTGGAACGGTGCGTTTTATATAGAGCGGCGTCGGCAAGCAGCCGGCGCCTTAAACGGAGGAAACGATGACAACTTCAACGCGCAGCAACGCGGCACCTAAGCCAGCGCTGTCATTTATTCAAGGCATTGCCCTGATCTTCGGCACTAACATTGGCGCCGGCATTCTGTCGATTCCATATGCAGCGCGTAACGGTGGCTTCCTTGCGCTCGTCATTGCGCTGCTGGTGGCCGGAACGCTGACCACTATCTCGATGCTCTATGTGGCCGAAACCGCGATGCGCACGAGGGCGCCTCTGCAGGTCTCTGGTCTTGCTGAGCACTATCTGGGGCAGTGGGGCCGCTGGCTGGTCTTCGTGGCGATTATCGTCAACGGCGTCGGCGCGCTCATCGCCTACGCCTCCGGCTCCGGCGACCTCATCAATAATATTTTCGGCCTGCCGCCGCTGGCAGGAACGTTGATCTTCTTCGGCTTTGGGTCTTGGGTGATGTACCGCGGCTTGCACACCACCGGTGCCACGGAAGGCGCCATTACCGCAGGTATGGCCATCATCATTGCCGTGCTGTGCGGCTGGACCCTTCGGGGACCTGGAATCGAGGCCGAGAACCTGTTGGTGCTCCACCCGTTCTTCATCGTTCCTATTTTGAACCTGGCTGTCTTCTCGTTCTTGGCTCAGTACGTGGTGCCGGAGCTAGTACAGGGCATGGACCCAGCGAAGCCGCAGGAGACAGCTCGCGCCATCGTGCTCGGCATGGTGATTACCGGCTTTACACTGGCACTTGTGCCGTTTGCGGCTCTGGGTCTGTTGGGAATGAACGTTACTGAGGTTGTTACCATCGCCTGGGGCGAGGCGCTTGGACCGGTCGCGTACTACTTGGCCAATATCTTCGCGTTGGCAGCGATGCTGACCTCCTTCCTCGCGATTGGATTTACCACCATGCGCAACGTGCTCGACATTTTGCACTGGGAGGGCAACAACGCGCAGCGTGGCATTGCCGTGGCGCTGACCGTTGTACCGCCGCTGGCTATCTCCATCGCGGGTCTTGGCGGTTTCGTCGCAGCGCTGTCCTACGCGGGCGGCTTTGCGGGTGCAATCATGTCGATCATTCCGGTGATGTTGCTGCATGCCTCCCGCAAGAAGGGCGATCGTGACCCCGGCTGGAGCGTCGGTGCGCTGGCAAACCCGGTGATTCAGGGGACCATCATCGTGGTTTACTTCCTGGCGTTTGTCTACTCGGTGATTTCGATCCTGGGGCTCGTGCCGGCCGGTTGGGCTTAGTTCTAAGGGCCGCACTGTTGCTGCACCGTTCCTAACGCGGAAGGCCCTCGCCACAGCGAGTTTCAGAGCCAAACGTGTCAGGAACGGAGCAGTTTAAAGAACGAAGCAGCGACTAGCCCTCGACGTAGTACATCTGCTTGTTGACGAACTCGTCCATGCCCAGCGGGCCGAGCTCGCGGCCGAAACCGGAGCGCTTCACGCCGCCGAAAGGCAGCTCCTCGCCCTCACCGGCCGGGGTGTTGACGTTGGCCATGCCCACCTCGAGGCGACGAGAGATGGCGGCTGCGCGTTCGGTGTCCTTGGAAAAGACGGTGCCACCCAGGCCGAACTGGGTGTTGTTGGCCAGCTCGAGCGCTTCCTCGTCGGAGGAAACCTTGTAGACCACTGCGACTGGGCCGAAGAACTCCTCGTAGTAGATGTCAGAGCCAACCGGGATGTCGGTGATGACGGCAGGGGAGATGAAAGCACCCTTGTCGGCCAGCTCACCGCCAGCACGCAGCGTTGCGCCTTCCTTTACCGCGCGTTGAATTTGGTCGTGGAGGTTCTCCGCCGCACCGCGGGAGGACAGGCAGGAGTAGGTGTTCTCACCCTGGGCGTCGGCAGGCGCTGCCTTTGCTGCCTCAGCGAGCTTGGTGAGCTCAGCCACGAACTCGTCGTAGATGTCCTCCATGACGATCATGCGCTTGTTGGAGTTGCAGGCCTGGCCGGTGTTGTACATGCGAGTCGTCCAAGCCAGCTTGGCTGCTTCTTTGACGTCGTCGGTGTCGAGCAGAATGTAAGGATCGGAGCCGCCGAGCTCCAGCACAGCCTTCTTCAGGTGCTGGCCTGCCTGGGCACCAACGATGGAGCCGGCGCGCTCGGAACCAGTTAGGGAAACTCCCTGGATGCGTGGATCGGCGATGATGGTGGAAATCTGATCGTGGGTGGCGAAGATGTTGTTGTATACGCCTTCCGGGATGCCAGCGTCATCCATGATCTTCTGCACTGCGAGTGCGGAACGTGGGCAAATCTCGGCGTCCTTCAACACGATGGTGTTACCCAGCACCAAGTTAGGGCCGACGAAGCGGGCGATCTGGTAGTAGGGGAAGTTCCACGGCATGATGCCAAGCAGCGGGCCGATGGGCAGGCGGCGGATAACCGCAGTGCCGTTGGCGCCCGTAGGAATCGACTGATCCTTGGTGAATTCCTCGCCGTTATCGGCGTAGTACTTGATGATGGCGGCGGAGAATTCTGCTTCCTCGATGCCTTCGGAGATAGGCTTGCCCATCTCTTCCGCGGCAATCTTGGCCAACTCTTCCTTGCGTTCTGCAAACAGCGCTGCTACGCGGGCAACGATTTCCGCGCGCTCGGACATCGGGCGTGCGCTCCACTCGCGGTAGGCTGCGGCGGCCTTCGCCAATGCGCCTTCTACCTCGGCGTCGGTTGCCGCGTCGAAGGTCTCGACGATCTCGTCGGTAGCAGGGTTTTGAACTCGGTAAGTGGTAGACATTAATTCTCCTTGTTGTGTGATCCAGCTCCTTTTGGAGCCTAAAAGTGAACTAGGTTGAAATAGGGCTAGCCTCTAAACTAGCGGCAATTGAGAGTCTTCGCCGGACGTTATCCGCTTCAGTGTGCGGCCCTTGAAGAAATCCGGGTGCGCAAAGCGCGTGAACAGCATCAGTACGGCCCCCAGCAGCAAGATGCCCATGCCCAGAACGAAGACGGTACCCACCCCGAAAATCGAGGAGCCAGAACCGTATTCCGGGCTAAGCGAATCGAATGCGGTGATAAAGAACATCAGCAGCAAGAATCCACCGCCGACCAAGGGGAAGCAGAACTTGAAAACCACGTTGTGCACGCTGCTGAAAAGCTCGTGGCGGAAGTACCAGATGCAGGCCACCGCCGTGATGCCGTAGTAGAAGCAGATCATCAATCCGAGGGCAGAAATGGTGTCCCACAGAGCGTTCTCAGAAAGGATCCGCGTGACCGTGTAGAAACCGCCCGCTGCAATAGCGGAGGCAATCGTGGCCGTAGACGGCGTGCGGAACTTGGGGCTGATCTTGGAAAAGACCGGCGGCAACGCCTTGTAGTAGCCCATTGCCAGCAGTGTACGGGCGGGGCCCACCATCGTGGACTGCAGCGAGGCGAAGGAACTGGAGAGCACCGCGACGTAGATAAGCAGGGCGGCCGAGCCCAGCACAGGGGAGGAGAGCGCGGCGAAGATGGATTCCTGGTTCTCCGGGCTGCCGGCACCTAAGCCTTCGTCACCAGTACCCGCCCAGGTGATGACCGCCAGTGCGGTGAGGACGTAGAGGCTGATGATGACCAAGACCGTGATGGTTGCCGCGCGGCCCGGAGTCTTTTCTGGGTCCTTCGTTTCCTCATTCATCGTCAGCGTGACGTCCCAACCCCAGAACATGAAGATGGACAAGGAAATGCCCGCCGCGATGAGGGAGAAGTTGCCGATTTCCAGCGGATTAAACCATGAAACTGAAATCGGGGTGAAGTCGAATCCGCCGCCCTTATAAGCGCGCACGATGGCCACGATGTCAAAGACAACGATGGCGATGATCTGGACCGCCACCAGCACATACTGTAGTTTCTGCGTGGAATCTAGGCCACGGTAGGAAACCCACGCGGCAATGGCGATAAACACTATCGTGGTGGGGATATTAATCCAGAGATTGCGCGTCAGATCTGCAATTTCGGGGCGGCCTGCTATCTGGGCCAGGAAGAGATAGAAGAAGTCCACAGCGACTGCGGCAAGGTTCGAAAGCACCAGGATGGTGGCAGTAATAAGGCCCCATCCGCCCATCCAGCCCACCCACGGGCCGAATGCTTTGGTAGCCCACGTAAAGGAAGTACCGGAGTCAGGCACGGCGTTGTTGAGCTCACGGTAGGCAAAGGCCACCAGGAGCATCGGGATGAATCCCAAAAGGAGGACCGCCGGAACAAACTCGCCTACCGCGGAAATGGTGGGGCCAAGTCCGGAAGTCAGCGTATAGGTCGGCGCGATGCAGCTGATGCCGATGACGACTGCGCCGAGTAAGCCGACGCGTCCGGTAGCCAGGCCCTTGGTGGAGGCGATGTTATCGCCGCTGCCCGGCGTGGGTTGAATCGGTGGTGCAGGAGTGGCACTAGTCATGACTACTCACCGCCTTTCAAAAAAGAACTAGGAAATACGGTCTGGTGCTAGGAGGCGATCTGGGCGAAAGCGCTTGCTAGATCGCTTCGTTGTCGGCGCCGGCGTGCATATAGCCGGCTGGTACGACGACCATGGGAACGGGAATGGAGCGCAGCATTCGCGACGCCGTGCCACCCAAGAAGAGCCGGCCGGGAACCGCGAGACGAGAAGAGCCAACCACGGCGAGCTCTCCGTCTTGCCAGGTGATGTTTTCCATTGCGGCTTCGACGTCGCGCCCAGTGGCGACGTCGGTTGTGGCATAGCCTGCCGAGAGCATTTCTTCGGCGATATCGCCCAGCTTGCGGTTGGCGTAAGCGCGTACTGCATTGGGAACGTCGGTGCCGAGGCCATGCAAATCGGACTCGCCAGGCAGCACGAGCGAAAGCAGGCGCAGCGGAATGTGGCGGCGCCGCGCACGGTCCAAACCAATCGCGATGACATCCGTGGTGCCTGGGCGCGGACCAAACATGACGGTGATGCGGCTGATGGGGCCGGGGTAGGAGTAGCCGCGTGGTGCGAGAGCGATAGGGACAGTACCGGAGTGCAACAACGTGTTGACCGCAGTACCCATTTGGAAGCGGCCAAAAAGGCCGCCCTTGCGCGCACCAACCACGATCATGTCGCAGTCCAGTTCTTCCGCCGCGCGATTGAGGGCCTCGGCCTCAGACTCGCCGGGGACGATCCTGGCGGTGGCGCGGATATCACTGGGGACTTCGCCCAGCGCCTCCTGCAACCAACCTGCAATCTGTTCTTCCAGGATGGAGCTGTATCCGCGGTCGTGCGGGTAGACACCGGAGAAGGAATTATTGGCCGGGGCCGCCATGACGATCTCAAGGTTGACGTTGCTTGGCAAGGGCGATGCCCAAGCGGAGCGCGTCCTTGCCATAGTCCGTAGCAACGTAGCCCACCAAGATATGTCCGGTGGCTGCGCGGCGCTCGAAATCAGAAGCAGACAATATTTAACCCTTATCGGCAATCTTCTGGGCGACGAGCTCGCCCTGGCGGATAGCACCGTCGACGTGCTGGTAGCCCTCGGCAGCGATGTCGGAGCAGGCGTAGTAGATGGAGCCGGTCGGCTCGTTCTGCAGGTGGCCCCAGCGGGATAGGCCACCCAGGTCATAAGAGGTGGCGTATGCGCCGCGGGTCCACTCTTCTGCAGCCATGTCGGAGAGGTAGAACGCGATTGGCTCCTTGGTCTTCGGGCCCAGGTAATCAGCCATTGCAGACAGGATGCGCTCCTTGCGCTCTTCTTCTGGCAGGTGCCACATTTCTTCGGCATAAACGTCGGAGACGAAGCCGACCAAGGTACCGTACTGGTCTTCTTCGCCCTCGACGGAGGCAGCAAAGTTCTTGCCGTAGTTGGTGTTGTCGTAGACCTCCTGAACCAAACGGCCGCCGCCGAAGCCGGTGCCGGAAAGGCCCTCTTCGCGCCAGAAAGGCTTGTCGTAGATGGCGTGGACCTTGATGACCAAGCCCATGGAGATGTGCTGGTGCACGATCTGCTGGTCACGTGGCAGCGGCGGTACGAAGGAGATGCGGCTGTACAGGTTTGGCGGAACTGCCAGGACTGCGTAGCGGGCCTTGACGGTGACTTTCTCGGAGTAGGCGGTCACCTGGCCAGCAGCGCCGTTGTTCGGCACGCCGTTGCGAACGTCGGCTGCGATCTTGTTGAGGTCATCAGCAGTGGTTGGGTCAACCTCAGCCCAGTGCAGTTCGCGAACCGGGGTACCGAGGTAAACGTCCTCGCCGAGCTCCTTGGCCAGAGTCAGGGAGACGGTCTGCATGCCGCCGACCACGCGGCGGTCGAGGATGAAGTCCTCATCCACCAGGTTAGAGAAGGACCCTGCGGAGGATGCCATGAGCACTGCCTGCAGGGTGGAGAAAGCATAGGAAGGCTTGGTCAGCATGCCGGATGCTACGTAGATGGAGACGTTGTCGATTGCTTCGGCGTCGTCAGACAGCCCCTCGAGCCACGTGCGGAAGGAGATGGAGTCCAGCTCCTTCGCACGCGGGTGAGCCCATGGGCGCGCCGGGTCCATCTCTGCTGCGAGGTCGTCCATGATCTTGATGAGGCGGTCCATCTCTGCGATGGTCTTCTCGGAAGCAGGGAAGACGGTGCCCTCATACTCGTGGCGGGTGCCGTCTGGGGCAACGTAGATGGACTTGCCCTCGCGGTAGCGCTGGAAGGTCTCGAGTCCTAGTTCATCAACGAGCGCGATGAGGCGGGTCTGGTCTGGGGAGATCCACTGGCCGCCCAGCTCGACGAAGTGCTCTACGCCCTCGGCGTCCTTGACCTTGCCGTTCCACGTACGGCCGCCGACGCGGTCACGTGCCTCGAGGACTGCGACGGACAGACCCTTCTTCTTCAGGGTGCGGGCCGCCATGAGGCCTGCTGGACCTGCGCCGATGACGACGACATCGCGCTCGATGGCGGGGTTGGTGTTGGAGTCATTGCTGAAAAGAGATGACATGGTGTTTCACTCCTGAGTATGGCCTTCCCGTTGAATCGCGCGCCTAGACGTGCTCGACTGTGGGAAGATTTGATGAAAGCAAAGCGCAAAATGAACAGCATTCATTTTGTGTTGCGTGTCACTGTACAGGACTCAGTGTGAGTCTGGATAGGGGTAAGAGTCATGAATTTTTTGCGTGCCAAAGGTCGACCGTCAAAGGCGCTGGTAACTCGTGAAAAAATTGCTGAGGCTGCCCTAAAAATTATTGACAAACAGGGGTACGAGAAGCTCACTATGGCCCGAATCGCTCGCGAAATGGGGGTGGGGCCGAGTGCGCTGTACAACCACGTTGAGAACAAGCACGAGCTGCTTATCCTCGTGGAGGACGCGGTGATGGCACAGGTAGACGCATCGCTTCTCGACGCCGCCTTAGCGGGCGAGGTGAGCGTGCGTTACGCATTAGAGGTCTGGGCGCGTTCCTACCGCGATGTATTCGCGCGGCATTATCCGCTGGTGGAGGTCATTGCTTCTACCCCCGTGTCAGGCGCTCCACGGGCAGTGAAAATGTACGAAAAATTAGCTGAGGTACTGGCCTTTGCCGGCGTCGAATCCGCGCAGATTCTGCCGCGGATCATCATGCTGGAGTCCTTCATCTACGGCTCTGCCTTCGATGCCAATGCTCCCCAAGAAATCTTCGAGATTCCCGAAGACGGTGATGTAGAAGTACCGTATCTGCGCAGCGCCCGTGCTGCATGGCTGGAAAAACTTTCGGCTGCGGCAATTAAAGAGCACAAAGCCGCCAACCCGTTTGCGGAAGATCCGTTTCAAACGGGTTTGGCGGCGTTATTGGCAGATTTCCTGCCGGCGGTTCCAGGTGAGCAACCGCCGTCTAAGTAGGGAAAGGGCGATGGGATAGAAGGCGATTATTCGCCGTATGGGCGAATACCCGCACGCTCCCAGGCGGCCAAGAAGATGTTTGTTTCTTCCTCGGTGGTAATGGAAACGCGTACGCCCTCATCCAGGTAGCGGCGGATGATGACGCCTTCGTCGGAAAGCTTGCGTTCAACCTCTTCGGCGTCGCCGCGTGGAATCCAAACGAAGTTGCCCTTGGAAGGGCGCGCGCCAATTGCCTCAGCTACGCGCTCGCGCTGCACCTTGGTCTCTTTGACGCGGGCAAGCAGCTCCTCTGCCGAGTTAAGCGCTGCGATCGCAGCCTTTTCTGCCATGTAGGTAACCGTCAGCGGCATGGTCATTAGCTTGAGGCCGTGGATGAGCTCCGGGGAGGCGATTCCGTAACCCACGCGTGCACCGGCAAGGCCGAAGGCCTTGGAGAAGGTGCGGGCGCCCACCAGGTTCGGGTAGTTGAAAATCTCCTCGGCAGAGTTCGGGGTATCCTCCGCGTCGTTGTACTCCCAGTAAGCCTCATCGAGGATAACCACGATGTCCTTCGGAACCTGCTCCATGAAGTCGCGGAACTCGCCCTTGGTGATGGTGGTGCCGGTTGGGTTATTTGGGTTGCAGAGGATGATGGCGCGGGTCTTGTCCGTGATGGCCTCGATCACGGCATCCAAGCCCAAGCGGTCGTCCTCGGTGAGCGGAGTCATCACTGGTTCCGCGCCGGCCATGCGCACGTAGAGCGGGTAAGCCTCGAAGCTGCGCCACGGAAAGATTACTTCGTCACCAGTGTGGCAGGACATTCCGATGGCCTGCTGAACGATGGCCGAGGCGCCCGCCGCGATGGCGAGGTGATCTTCAGGAACGCCTAGGTACTTAGAAAGCTCGGTGGTCAGTTCTGGGCAGCCATCGATCTGGTAGCGGTTGGTCTCCGCTGCCGCCCGCGTCATTGCCTCGAGTATGGAGGGAAGCGGCGGGTTAGGGATTTCGTTGGAGGAGAGCTTCAGCTTGTCGCCGTCGGACTTGCCGGGCTTGTAATCAGGGAACTTGTTGAGATCAGGGCGAAGCATATGGTTTTAAAACTCCTTACTTTAAAGCGACTTTTAAGAAGTGATTGATAAGACCTAGAACATGTTCCACACGGTAACCGCCATGATGACGATTCCCATGCCAAATACGAAGTAGTTCCACGGGTCATTTTTGAACTTGGAAAAAGCGTCGAGCTTCTTGAACATGTAGACCGGGACCAGGTAAACGAGGAAAGCCACGAAGATGCCACCGACGACCGAAATCATCGACACGATGGATGGGTTATAGACCGCCACCAGGGTAGTGCCAACGAAGGTGATGAGATAGACGATGTTGAGCAGGCTGCGGTGCGAGATACGCTCAGCCATCTTTGGCGCTGCTAGGCGCAGCAGGTACTCTGTGCCTTCCTCGGTGCCCAGCATGTGGCCGAAGTAGGAGGAGATGATGGCGCACATGACCACAACGGGTGCCATGTAGGCCATGAACGGGGTGCCGGTGACGTTAGCGAAGTAGGACAGTACCGGAATGTTTTGTTCCAGCGCCTCATTCATTCCATCGGCGCCCAAAGCCAGGACGCATGACCAAACAAAGAACATGGTAAAGACCACCAGCAAGATGGCGGTAAGCAGCTCCGTGCGGTCAACGCGCTTGGCGGTCTTCTCGCCATAGGCCGGCTGCATGTCTAGTGCGAACTGAGACAGTGCCGCCATGTGGGAAAAGGAAAATACAAGCACCGGCAGAATCAGCAGGATTCCCTTGAGGATTCCAAAGTCGCCTTCCCCGTTGTCGTAGTGCAGAAAGCTCTGAAAATCCCAGCGAGGGATGAGGTAGATGGACGTTGCCGTCAAAGCGAAGATGAGCGGATAGACCAGCACTTGGGCCAGCCAAATCATTGGTTTCCGGCCGATGGCGAAGGCGCCGGTCATAATGCCCACGCAGAGGATGGCGAGTACCCACCGATTGATGGAAGGTCCACCCAGTTGGTTGACGATGAAGCTATCGACCGAGTTGGTGATGCTGATGCCGTAAATCAGCACCGTGGGGAAGATAGCGAGCCAGTACAAAATGGCGATAACGATGCCGGAGGGGCGGCCTAAATATTGCGTGGCCAGTTCCAGGACGTCCTTGCCGTGGTCGCGGATGGGCGCGCCACTGACTATTCGGACATAGGTGCGGTGCGAGAAATAGACCAGCGGCAGGATGAAGACCGTGGCAAAGACCAGTGGCCAGAAACCAAATCCACCAGCGTTAAGTGGAAGGAACAAAATTCCTGCGCCGACGGCAGTGCCGAACAGGGTGATGACCCAAGTCATGGTTGAGCCAGCAGGTTTGGCCTCCGCATGCTCAACAGTGGTAGCAACGGTATTGCTCATTGAAAATCCTTTGTTTGGGGACAGGTCTAGTCGTTGTCAGGCAGCGACAGAGCTTGATCCACAATCACGTTGATGACTGCTGGAATCTGCTTCTCGCGCATAGCCTGCAGTGCGCGCTCGACGGCAGGTGCTGCCTCGGCGTCGGAAGTGACAAGCTCGCCGTGTGCGCCGAAGCCACGGGCGACGGCGGCGAAATCCGGGTTGGAAAGCTGGGTGCCGGAAACGCGATCAGGGAAGTGGCTCTTTTGGTGATCACGGATGGTGCCGAACTCACCGTTGGACAGCACGACGGTCAGATAAGGAGCGCCATACTGCAGGGCGGTAGCCAGCTCTTGGCCATTCATCAGGTACTCGCCGTCGCCAGCAATGGCGATCACGGTGCGCTCAGGAAACTCCAGCTTGGTGGAGACTGCACCTGGAACGGAGTAGCCCATCGAGCCATTGCGCACGCTGAACTGGGAGGGGTAGACGTTGGTGTGCATAAACTGCTGCGCCCAGATGCAGTGGTTGCCGGCGCCGAAGGTGTAGATGGAATCCTCTGGGGCCTGCTCTTGAATGGCGCGCATGAGTGATTCGATGTGTGCGGTTCCTTCAGGAGCCGGGCGCCAGTCGGCTTCGTCCTGAACCGTTGAGAAAGCCACCTGCGCCGCGTGCGCATCCGCGAACCACTGCTGCTGGGCAGCAGAGACCTCGCCCGCATCGATCTCAGACAGCGCTTCGGCGAAGGCTACCGGGCTGGCCAGGATGTGGCGGGTGACGGCTGCGGAGTTGCCACGCAGGCTGGAATCGATGTTGATGAAGAAGTTGTGGTCATTTGCGCCTTGACGCAGCTTGTAGCCGTCAGTCGAGACGTCGCCAAGCACTGCTCCAACGGCGAGTACGAGGTCGGAATCCTGGAGCAGCGCAGCTGCCTTCTCATCACGGCCGTAGCCCAGCCAGCCGGCGTTGGCCGGGGAAGAAAAAGGGACGCGGTCGCTGGCGCGGAAATCGTGGACCACCGGAATCTGGTTGGTCTCTGCAAACTCGGTGATTTGGCGTGCGGACTCTGGGGTCCAGCGCGGGCCGCCGGCGAAGATGAGTGGGCGCTCGGCGCAGCGTAGGGCCTCGGAAAGCGCGGTGATATCGCTTGGGGATACCGCGCCGTCTGTCACGTTGATTGGCTGGACAATCTCCCCGTCGAAGTCCAAGTGGAGAATGTCCTCCGGCAGGCCCACCACTACTGGGCCTGGGCGGCCCTGCTTGGCCTGGAAGAACGCCTCGGCCACCACGTGGGAAGCACGGGATGGGTCATCGAGGATGAAGACCTGCTTGGTCTGGGTGCCAAACCAAGCCTTTGGGTCGAACTCCTGGAAGGACTCACGGTCACGGTCGGGGAAGGGGATAAGACCCACGAAGAGGACCAGCGGGGTGGAATCCTGCCAGGCGGTGTGGATACCAACGAAGGCATTGGAAGCACCTGGGCCGCGGGTGACCATTGCGACGCCCGGCTCACCGGTCGCCTTGCCGTGTGCCTCTGCCATGTAGGAAGCTCCGCCTTCCTGGCGGGTAACGATGGCTTCAATGGGGCTGTCATAGAGCCCATCAAGCACTGGCAGGAAGCTTTCGCCTGGGACGAGGTATGCGCGCTTGACGTTGTGTGCTGCGAGGGATTCAGCGATGGCGGTGCCAACATGGCGACGAGTCATAGTTTTTAAACAATCCTTCTTCTGTGATTGGTGCAACATTTTCACCTTATTGTGAGGGACTTTCGACCATGTTGTCTAATGTCTAAGGATTTTGAAATCCATGCCCATTGGTAATAGCTCGTGTTAAATGAAGCTTTATGGACTACACGAGGGCGAAATATTTCTTGGCGCTCGCGCGCACCGGTTCCGTGACCGCCGCGGCAGAGCAATTGGGTATCACCCAGCCGGCGCTAAGCCGCCAGCTGCGGCGCTTTGAGGAGGAGCTGGAGCTCGAGCTTTTCGAACGCGCAGCTGGGGTGCTGCGTCTCAACGAGGCGGGCAAGGCATTGATTCCTGTGTGCCAGCAATTGGTGGCAGATAATAACAGGGCTACGCAGGCGGTTTCAGCGCTGCAACGCGGCGAGATGCGCGCATTGCAGGTGGCCGCAACGCCGACAACTATCTCGACGATTTTGGCGCCTTTCATCGCTGATGCGCGCGGGGCAATTCCGCTTCTGACCACACTGGCGGTCGAGCACTATGAGGTGTACCAAGCGCTAGATACCACCGCCGATGTGGTGGTGACGCCAATTCCAGTAAAGGAGGGGCTCGATTCCGTTCCGCTGGGGGAGGCCACTATCCGGGCTTGGGTAAACAAGGAGCACCCTCTAGCAGGCCAAGGCAACATTGACGTGGAGGACTTGGTCACTCATCGCCTCGCCATGTCAGGCCGGCGCAGCGTCTCGCGCGGGCTCTTCGATGCCTTCGTAGGGCGCAGCCACGCTGTGCTTGGCGACGTCGTCGAGTGCGAGGACACCGTTACGCTCATCGCCCTCGCGCGAGCCGGGCGCGCAATCGCCATCTCCAGTGCTCTGCAGGACCACGACGCGGTAGGCCTGCGCATCTGCAACAAGGAGGAGATGCTAGGCGGTGTGCCCCTGCATGCGGCTTGGCGTAGCGGGCACTTTGCCGCCGCGGAAATCCATGCCGTGGGCACGCGCCTCCAGGAGTTTCTGGGAATTAACACCGCCGATGGCGTTCGTGCCAGCTAAAGACGCAGATCCACCTTCTCGTTGGCGGCGATTTCTTCTAAACGCTCGGCAGTGCACATGCCGGCGACAATAACGGCGGAGCCTCCACATGCGAGCGGTTCGAGAATCAACTTCTTAAAGGAATCCTTGTCCTTCCACCCCGCGGACATCACGCGTTGGGCAGGGCCGGCGGCCGAATAAAGCTCCGGCAAAGCGGTGGTGGGGCCATAGAACTGATCGCCGTAGAAACGCACGGTGGGCCCAAAGTCGATGGCGCCAGCGGGCAATTCGCCGCCAGATTCGATGACGCCGCGCCCGAATGGATCATCGGTAACGAGCACAACATCGGCGCCTGTGAATTCCTCAGTCAACTCTGCAAAGCCCTCGGGCGCGGCAAAAATAACATCGGGGCTTGCGCCGTCTAGCTCAGCGCGCGTGAACGCTGTGTCGACGCCGGCAGCAAGGGCGCCCAAAGCGATAACCGCGGGCTGCCAGGAAACAGGGAGGTCGAAGAAAATGAGGGAATCGGAATCGAGCTCAAGCTCTTCTAAGAGCATGTTGGCAATCTTGGAAACCCAGTTATCCAAGGTCTGCGCGGAAAAATCCATGCGCGCGCCGGTGGCTTCGTTGTAGAAAGTCAGGCGCGGCGCTGCGGCATCTGCGGAAAGTAGGTGCTGAAGCATATCCATGTCCGACCATCGTAGGTGACTTAGCCTTAGCGTGGCAGGGAGTGCTTTCGCGCGATGGCCCTAGGCCCCGGCTTGAGAATTACTTAGTTTGTGTGGCGTTTAGTTCACGCAGCGCGGGCCGTCGCCACCGGCGTCGATCTCCGGCGAAACCATAGCCGTTCCGAGGTCACTGCCTGGGGTTCCTACCTGGTCGCTGGCAGCGGATTCAGCCGGTTCAGCGGCTTGGGCGGCCTCATCGGATGGGCCGGTGTAGTCGTCGTATGCAACGACCACGAAGGTGTTTTCATCCAAGGAAGGGTTCGAGGTCACGGGCAGGCCACCGAGCTGCTCCGCGAGGTCCTTGGCGCGCTGGTCATTCTCGTCGGCGGCGACAATCTGCGACTGCGCGTACAAGCCTGGCTCGGCGTTGCTCGTGCGTTCGACCGTGTAGCCCACGCCGGTGAGCCACTTGCCGATGCCTGACGCGAGACCGTCAATGGAGCCCGCGTTGAGAACGTTAAGCTCGATGCCATCCGCGACTGGCTGCTCCGAAGGGTTGGAGCCTTCTTCAGCGCTTGCCGACGCCGCGGCTGCTTCATCCTGTTCCGCAGTTCTTGCGAGGTCATCCATGAACTTGTGGACCTCAGCCTTATCGATGGTCACCACGGACTCGCCATAGTCGCCGACACCGTCGATGGAGGTCACTGGAATGGTGGTGAAGGTGACATTTCCGCCGGCCAGGCCAGACAGCTGGGTGACTAAGCCCATGACGTCCCAGCCCTCATCGATGACGACGGAACGCTCAATCGCATCGGCGATCCTGGAGAGTTTATTCGGATTAGCCAGGGTGCCTGAGGACAGCACCTTCGAGACTAACGAAGCCATGTAGGCCTGCTGGCGAACAATACGGTCGAGGTCGCCGCGTGGCAGCTCGTAGCGCTGGCGGACGAAGGACAGGCCTTCGGCGCCGTGGAGAGTCTGCCTTCCCTTCTTGAAGTCGGCGCCGGACATCTCGTCTTTGACGTCGTTGTTCAAGCACACGTCGACGCCATCGACGGCGTCGGTAAGCAGCACAAAGCCCAAGAGTCCGACCTCTGCATAGTGATCGATATCGATGTCCGTAAGGGAACGGACCATATCGATAAGTCCCTGGCGGCCGGCCTCGACGCCCTTCTGCTCGATCTCCTTGTCGGAGTACGGCTTCTTATCGCCTTGGGCCTCCGCCTGCGCATTCTCCTCTTCGAGTTCCTTGAGTTTATCTGCCTTGTGCGCTGCGAAGACCGCGTTGATCTTGGTGTTGCCGTACTCGCCGTCGTCGACGTAGGTATCGCGGGGAATGGACACCGCGGTTGCGCGTGAGCCATCATCCGGAATGCGGATGATCATGATGGTGTCTGTGTTCTCCTCGCCTTCAGCAACACCTGCGTGCAGATCCGCCAGTTCCTTTTCAGAGAGCGGATTGCCCTGTGCATCGGTACGCGAATCCTTGCCCACCAAGAGGATGTCCACTGCGCCGTCCTGGGTGTTAGCTTTGAAACCGCCCTGGTTGCCGAGCGCCAAATTTCCCACTGAGGCCACTCCGTCGCCCACGCGGCCCACGGTGGCATAACCCACGCCAGAGAAAACAAGAATCGCGGCCGACAAGAAAGTAAGGATTGCCTTTAGCGGCTTGGAACCCTGCTGCTTGACGGTCGACGCCGAAGATGGCGCGGGCTGGATGGCACGAGCGCGGCGCTGCTTGTCCGATCTTTTTTCAAATGACACAGTGGGAGGACCTTCTATTTTGGAGTTCTTCACCTGTAGGTATCGGTGGTGATTCCGATGCTTAATTTGTTTTAGTCTTGTGACAGTTTAGGCGAGGTAAGCGCGAAATCGTGATCTGCGCATGATTTTCTTCTAGCTCGCAGTGTCTTGGCGGCATCCTCCCGTCAAGTATGGGTACGCTATGGACCATCGTGAACACAGAAAATAACGCTCCCCTCGCAGTGGTGACGGTGACCTATTCGCCGGGCCACTACCTTGGGGATTTCCTCGATTCGCTGGAGAATGCCACCCAGCAACCCACCACGGTGGTCTTAGCCGATAACGGCTCCACCGATGGGGTCCCGCAGGCTGCCGCGGAAAGCCACGCCAACGTTGTGTTTTTAGACACGGGTGGAAACATCGGCTACGGCGGCGGAATGAACGCGGGAGCACGCCTCATCAAGAGCGGCGCTTTGGGGGAGGTCGACGATGAGTTCTTCCTCATTAGCAACCCAGATGTCACCTTCACGCCAGGGGCTCTGGACACCATGCTCGAGTGCGCGCGCCGCAACCCACAGGCCGCGGCTGTGGGCCCGCGCATCGTAGAGCCGGACGGGTCCAACTATCCTTCAGCGCGTGCTGTGCCGACGCTGGTGACCGGGATTGGACACGCCCTCTTTGGCTCAATCTGGCCGGGCAACCCATGGTCCCGCGCGTACCGAGACGATAAAGACATGTCAGTAGAGCGTGTAGCTGGCTGGCTATCAGGCTCCTGCCTCCTGGTGCGCTGGGAAGCTTTTGAACAGATTGGCGGCTTTGACGAGCGCTATTTCATGTACATGGAGGACGTCGACCTGGGTGACCGTTTTAGCCGCGCTGGCTGGAACAACGTCTTCTGCCCAGATGCCATAATTACCCACGCTAAGGGCCACTCGACGCAGGCTCACGCCGGCGCGATGTTACACGCCCACCATGATTCTGCGTATCGCTTCCAGGCCGACCGTCACCCTTACTGGTGGCAAGCGCCAATTCGGCTCGTGTTAAGAGCTGGCCTGACGCTGCGTGCCTATGCGGTTACGGCACTTGCGTGCCGTAGTTAATACTCACGCCTTTTGCCTTATAAACTTAGCCCGATACAACATCTGCCGATATAACACGTCGATTAATTCGAATAAGGAATCCTCGTTATGACTGAAGCAGCTACCCAATGGGGTGCCTCCGCCGACGCCGTCATCCTTGTAGGCGGCCGCGGCACGCGTTTGCGTCCGCTGACCATCGGTACTCCAAAGCCGATGCTGCCGACTGCAAATTACCCGTTCTTGCAGCACTTGCTGGCACGTATTAAGGCTGCTGGCATCGACCACGTGGTGATGTCGACTTCCTTTAAAGCGGAGGTTTTTGAGGAGTACTTCGGTGACGGCTCTGACTTGGGTCTAGAGATCGAGTACGTGGTGGAAGAGACCGCGCTGGGAACCGGTGGTGGCATTCGCAACGTGTATGACAAGCTGCGCCACGACACGGTGATGGTCTTCAACGGTGACGTGCTCTCCGGCATGGACCTCAACGGCATCCTGCAGACTCACCATGAGAAGAACGCCGACGTGACAATGCACCTGCTCAACGTGGCGGATCCGCGTGCGTTTGGCTGCGTGCCGACGGACAGCAATGGCCGCGTGACGGCGTTCCTGGAGAAGACTGAAGATCCACCAACCAACCAGATCAACGCTGGTTGCTACATCTTCAAGCGCGAAGTTATCGAGAACATTCCGGCCGGCCGTGTGGTTTCGGTCGAGCGTGAGACTTTCCCTAATCTGCTAGAGGAAGGCCGCATGGTAGTGGGCCACGTGGACAACTCCTACTGGCGCGATATGGGCCGCCCGGATGACTTTGTACGCGGTTCCTCGGACTTGGTGCGTGGCATTGCGCACTCGCCGTTGCTGGAGGGCCGCACGGGTGAATCCGTGGTGGATGATTCCGCGGGTATTGCCGGCGGCGTCCTGCTGCTTTCGGGTACTGCAGTGGGCCGTGGCTCTGAGGTGGGGGCAGGTTCGCGTTTGGACGGCACAGTGGTCTTTGACGGCGTGACAATCGAACCTGGCGTAGTTATCAGCAACTCGATTATCGCCTCTGGTGCCCACATCGGGGCGAATGCGCACATTGATAACTGCGTTATTGGCGAAGGCGCTGTGATTGGTGCGCGCTGTGAGCTCAAGGGCGGCATGCGCGTCTTCCCGGGCGTGCAGATTCCTGACGCGGGCGTGCGCTTTAGCTCAGACGCCTAAAGCTCGAGCTGGAGGGTTTCCCTCACCATTGTCTCTATTGACACTGGTGGGGGATATTTTTATGGGCTTGCGTAACCGCTGGGTGCTACATGGGATCAAAGTGGCCAAAGTGTTTTTTGAGATCCACTAGAAAATTCAGAGTGGTGGCGACACGCCGATCAAACCTGGGAATTGTTTACAGGATCATGAGGCACCACTATATGTAGTACCCCCACACCTTACCCCCATGGGGGGATCTGTGTGACGGATGTGAAAGTTGAGGATCGTGTGCTGCGTTTTTGGCGAATTTGGGCAAAATGGACTCTGGTCAGGTTGACGATATTTAGTGATCCGGTGTGAAATAACATCAGTGTAATCAAACGCATCGGCGGTGCCGGACTGGCTTTGTTGGTCCTGGTGTACAGTCGGTGCCACTAAGTAAGAACAACCCAACCTCGGAGAAAGGAAGTAGCGTGGAGAAAAACTCGAATAATGGCGCTATTCTCCGTGGCGGTGCTGCCGCAGAGATGTCGCTTGACGAGCTTTTTGGCGCCGTCGAGCAGGAGTGGCAAGACCAGGCACTGTGCGCGCAGACCGATCCTGAAGCCTTCTTTCCAGAAAAAGGAGGCTCCACCCGTGAGGCTAAGCGCATCTGCCAGGCCTGCGCGGTGCGTGATGAGTGCCTCGAGTATGCCCTTGAGCATGACGAGCGCTTCGGAATCTGGGGCGGCCTGTCTGATCGTGAGCGTCGCCGCCTCAAGCGTGAGATTGGCTAGTTAGCTAAAGCCGACTTAGCTCAAGTCCCCCCGTTTAGTTCTGTTCAACTTTTTCGGTTGAGCGTCTGCTAGGTGGGGGATTTTTCTTTAACAACTAAACCTTGGGTCGACGTCTTCGGGGTCAAGATTTAGATAGTTCGCCACTAGTGCGGTGAGGACTGTCCCCAAGAGTTCTGCCCGCTCTCCAGGATTCTGTGCGCGTTCCTCGATGGGCATGCGGAAGATCACCATTCGTGCGCGGGTAGGACGGCCGGCCGAATCCACACCGGCGGGAACTACGCGTCCGAGAGGGACCGGGCCATCGGCAATGATTTCTTCAGGCAGCACGGTCATGTCTGCTGAAAGGCGCATGCGGGGAACTGTGTCCACAGCTAGGTCGAGGCCCGCGAGCTGCTCCGCGAAGGCGTTTTGAATCGGGGCGTAGGCCTCGAGGACTGCCATGTCGAAGCGCTCGCTGTTGCTGCGGAAACGCGGTGTCGTCTGTGGCAGGAGTGGGCCGCGCATGCCGCGTCCACGGCGATTGCGGAACGGGCGTACATGTGGGCGGCGCATGGTCATGAGCGTGATCTTAGGACTCCGCAGGTGCTTTTCGGTGCGGGGCGCGCCGAGTTCCGACTATTCAAATCTCAAGTAAGGGTTTAGACTCATTGCCGTGAATCATTCTCGTCATTGCTCTCGCCCAGGCTGCGGCCGACCTGCCGTGGCAACATTGACCTACGCATATTCACAGCAGACGGCCGTCGTTGGCCCGCTTGCGGAGGAGACTGACCCGCATAGCTGGGACCTGTGCGAGAAGCATAGCTCCCGCATCACCGCCCCCATCGGCTGGGAGATGGTGCGCGTGGATCGCATCGAGCTGGACGAGGAAGATGACCTCATGGCACTCGCTGAGGCCGTGCGTGAGGCTGGCCGTGTGACCACCGGCCTGGTGGACGATGGTGCTGGCTCCGGTTCTGACCCCATCGACTACGCCGCGAACTTCGATGGTGCAGATCCGGATAGCTCGAATCACCCGGTTTTTCGCACTCGACGTGTCAGTGAGGCGAAGCAACACCGTCGCGCCCACCTGACGGTTGTGCGGGACGAGAGTGAGGAAGCCGCGCTTAGCGACGTCGACCGCGGCAATCATCATCGCGTCAGAGAAGATTAAAAATAGAGAAGATTAAAAATCCTGTTCCTAGGCCGCTGTCCGTTCTTGCATATGCAAAAGGGGTAGTATTGCAGGTTATGCGTACTCGTGAACAGCTAGATGCCGTTATTAAGGCCTATGACGTCCGTGGCGTCGTGGGCGAAGATATTGATGAGAACTTCGTTCGTGACACCGGTGCTGCCTATGCCGCTATTTTGCGCGGTGAAGGGGAGACCAAGGTGGCGGTGGGTCACGACATGCGTCCTTCTTCACCGGCGTTGTCTGACGCTTTTGCGCAGGGCGTGGCTTCTCAGGGCTTGGATGTCATCAAGTTGAACCTGACTTCGACTGATGAATTGTATTTTGCGGCTGGTTCTTTGGATTGTGCGGGTGCGATGTTTACTGCCTCGCATAATCCGGCGAAGTACAACGGCATCAAGCTGTGCCGTGCGGGTGCTGTGCCGGTGGGGCAGGAGACTGGCCTGGAGGCTATCAAGGGCATGCTGATTGAGGGTGTGCCGGCCTTTGACGGCGAGCCTGGCTCTGTCAGCGAGCGCGAGGTGCTCCCGGACTATGCGGACTTCCTGCGTTCTTTGGTGCCGCTGGAGTCTTCACGTCCACTGGTTGTGGCGGTAGACGCTGCTAACGGCATGGGTGGCCATACGGTTCCGGCTGTGTTTGAGGGCCTGCCGTTTGATGTCCGTGATTTGTACTTCGAGTTGGATGGCACCTTCCCGAACCACGAGGCTAATCCGCTGGATCCGAAGAACCTCGTAGATCTGCAGAAGTTTGTCACTGAGCAGAAGGCTGATATTGGCCTTGCCTTCGATGGTGATGCGGACCGTTGCTTTGTGGTCGATGAGAATGGTGATGCTGTTTCGCCGTCAGCTATTTGTGCGTTGGTGGCGCAGCGTTACTTGCAGAAGTTCCCAGGTTCGACGATCATCCATAACCTGATTACGTCGAAGACGGTGCCGGAGCTGATTGCCGAAAATGGTGGCAAGGCTGTGCGTACCCGGGTGGGCCACTCGTTCATTAAGGCGCAGATGGCCAAGGAGAAGGCTGCTTTTGGCGGCGAGCACTCCGCACACTACTACTTCCAGGAGTTCTGGAATGCGGACTCCGGCATGTTGGCTGCGATGCACGTGCTGGCTGCTTTGGGGGAGACCGATAAGCCGTTGAGCGAGCTGATGGCTCAGTATTCGCGTTATGAGGCTTCCGGTGAGATCAACTCCACCGTGGCAGACCAGAAGGCTGCAACCCAGGCTGTGCTAGATGGTTTGGCGGACAAGATTGAGTCTGTCGACGAGTTGGACGGCGTGACCGTTGAGTTGAAGGGCACGGATGCGTGGTTTAACGTGCGCGCTTCGAACACTGAGCCACTGCTGCGTCTGAACGTTGAGGCGAAAACTGCTGATGAAGTCCAGGCCATCGTCGATGAGGTGCTTGGAATCATCCGCGCTTAGGCACTTTCCCGTGCGGGCGCCTTCGTGGCGACCATTCTTCTGTTCGTACCGTTTCCTGTAAATAGTGCCCTACAATTGTGTGTTTTGGCCCGCTATTTGCAGGAAAAAGGCTCCTGGATGCCGCCACGATTGTCGCACATCTCGGTCCATAGAGCTCGTACCTTTCCTTGTGAATAGTGAACCCGAACGGCTCATCTTTGCCGGCTTAATTGCAAGAAACGGTACATTTGCAGCGGCTGAGCCGCGCCGCCCCGGCTGCGCCGCAAAACACAAAAAGCGTCAGCATTGTGCTGGCGCTTTTATTCGGGAAAATTAGCCGCGGGAGTGGGAAACCATGTCCTCCCACTCGACGTACTTCTTGCGCTCGCGGCCCTCGGCCTCGCCGAGTGCGCGCTCTGCCGCATCGAGGTTCTTCCAGCCATCCCAGGAGAGGAACTCCACGCCCGCAGCCTTCAGGGTCTCCGTGATGTCCTCTTCGGAAGCGTGGGAGAGCTTGCCTGCCTCGGCGTCGTCAAGCAGCATGCCGATGGTCTCGGAGGCATCGGACTTGGTGTTGCCGATGAGGCCCACCGGGCCGCGCTTGATCCAGCCAGTGGCGTAGAGGCCAGGGACGATGGTGCCGTCGAGCTCGGTGACGTGGCCGCCGTCGTTGTTGATGACGTTCTTCTCGGAGTTGAAAGGAACGGTGTCGATAGCGTCGGAGCGGTAGCCCACAGCGAGGTAGACCGCCTGAACCGGCCACTCGGTGAACTTGCCGGTCCCGGAGACGGAGCCGTCGCCGTTGAGGGCGGTGCGCTCGGTCTTGATGCCGGTGACCTTGCCATTCTCGCCGAGGATCTCAACCGGCTGCTCGAACAGGTGAATCTGCAGGGTGTGTGGTGCTTCCTTCGGTTCGCGGATGGCGTAGCCCTCCAGGGTCTGGCAAACCAGATCCTGGGACTTAGAGTTGGCGCGTGCCTCGAGGGAAGCCTCGTCGTAGTCGATGTCCTCCGGGTCCACGACCACGTTGATGGTCGGGGAGTGGTCGAGCTCCTTGAGCTCCAGCGGGGTGAACTTTGCCTGTGCCGGGCCGCGGCGGCCGAAGACGCGCACGGTGTGAGCCTTGTTCTTGGACAGGGACTCGTAGACGTTGTCTGGGATCTCGGTGACTTTGAGCTCATCGCCGGTCTTGGCCAAGATGCGGGCGACGTCAAGGCCCACGTTACCCACGCCCACGACGGCTACCTCTTCAGCGGAGAGATCCCAGTCGCGGTTGAAGCGCGGGTTGCCGTCGTAGAAGCCCACGAATTCGCCGGCGCCGTGGACGCCCTCGAGGTCTGCCCCCGGCACGTCGAGGACGCGGTCTCCTACGGCACCGGTGGCGAAGACTACGGCGTCGTAGTGCTCTTTGAGCTGCTCGACGGTGAGGTCGCGGCCGATGTGCACGTTGGAGATGAGGCGGATCTGCTCGGTCTCCAGGACGCGGTGCAGGGAGTTAACGATGCCCTTGATGCGTGGGTGATCTGGGGCTACGCCGTAGCGGATGAGGCCGAAGGGAGCTGGCATTTGCTCGATGAGGTCGATCTGGACGTTGCCACCGGTCTTCTTGACCAGGATGTCAGAGGCGTAGATACCTGCTGGGCCAGCGCCGATGACGGCTACCTTCAGTGGGGCTTGCGACATGTCAGTAGTGGGCCTTTCCTCAAATCAATAAACAGCTAAAGAATTCGGTTACTGGTCGTAATACTAGCTGTTCTAGTTCTTCTAATGAATATTAGACTGATCAGTCTGCTAAAAGCGTGTGAGCGTGGGGTTTATTGAACCGCTTTCTGGAACGCTGGGCAACTCGATTATTTAGATTCTTCCAGCGTGGCGACGTTGTCCCAGCTCACAATGTAAAGAGTAGTGAAATTAATCCATACTGCTTTGTCTATCAATATTAGACCGGTAGGTTTTGTCATCTACGACGAAAGGCAAGTGTTCATCCCTATGACTACCGCAACGAAACCACAACGCAAGGCTCGTCCGCGCAAGCCCGAGGGGCAATGGAAGATTGACGGCAAGGAGCCGCTCAACACCGACGAGGAGATCAAGCAGGAAGACGGCGGCCTGTCCGCTCGCCAGCGCGTCATTGATATCTACTCCAAGCAGGGATTTAAGTCGATTCCGCCAGAGGATCTTGCCCCACGCTTTAAGTGGCTCGGCCTCTACACCCAGCGCAACCAGAACCTGGGCGGCGAGCTGACTTCTAAGCTGAGCAACACAGAGCTGCAGGACGAGTACTTCATGATGCGCGTGCGTTTCGACGGTGGCCGCGTGGACCCGGCCAAGCTGCGCACCGTGGGCGAAATCTCCCGTGATTACGCTCGCTCCACCGCGGACTTCACGGACCGTCAGAACATCCAGTTGCACTGGATTCAGATCGAGGATGTTCCCGCAATCTGGGAAAAACTGCGCGCTGTAGGGCTCGATACGCTGCTGGGCTGCGGCGACGTCCCACGCGTCATCCTCGGTTCGCCAGTCGCGGGCGTGGCAGAAGACGAGATCATCGATGCCACTCCGGCAATCGACGACATTGTGGAGAACTACCTGCCACGCGATGAGTTCCACAACTTCCCGCGCAAGTTTAAGACCGCGATTTCCGGCAACCGCCGCCAGGACGTCACCCATGAGATTCAGGACATTGCCTTCGTCGGCGTCAACCACCCTGAATATGGTCCTGGCTTCGATTGCTTCGTTGGCGGCGGCCTGTCCACCAACCCGATGCTGTCCCAGTCCCTGGGCGCTTGGGTTCCGTTGGAGCGCGTTCCTGAGGTTTGGGCAGGCGTAGCCCGCATCTTCCGTGACTACGGCTACCGTCGCAACCGCAACCGCGCCCGCCTAAAGTTCCTGGTAGCTGAGTGGGGCATTGAGAAGTTCCGCGAGGTCCTAGAGACCGAGTACTTGGACGCACCGCTTCTCGACGGCGAGCCACTCGTTGTAGAGCCCGGTTCCCGCGATCACTTGGGCGTGCACAAGCAACAGGACGGCAACTACTACCTCGGTGTGAAGCCCACCGTGGGCCATGCCACCGGCGAGCAGCTAATCGCCATTGCCGACGTCGCTGAGAAGTTCGGTATCACCCGCATCCGCACCACGCCGATGAAGGAGCTCCTCTTCCTCGATGTCAAGGAAGAGGACATTCCGGCGCTTTCCCGGGCACTCGACGAGACCGGCCTGTATTCCCAGCCTTCCGAGTTCCGCCGGGGCGTCATCTCCTGCACGGGCCTGGAGTTCTGCAAGCTCGCGCACGTGACCACCAAGGCCCGCGCCATCGAACTCGTGGACATCCTCGAGGACACGTTGGGTGACCTGGACGTTCCGATATCCATTGCGCTCAACGGCTGCCCGAACGCCTGCGCCCGTTCGCAGGTCTCTGACATCGGCCTGAAGGGCCAGATTGTCACCGACGCTGACGGCAACCGCGTCGAGGGCTTCCAGGTGCACCTGGGCGGTGCGCTGGGCCTGTCCCCGGATTGGGGCCGCAAACTGCGTGGCCACAAGGTCATTGCGGACGAGGTGCCTGACTACGTCATCCGCTTGGTTAACAAGTACAAGGAGCAGCGCGCGGAAGGCGAGCAATTCCGCCACTGGGTTCTGCGCGCCGCTGAGGAGGATCTGCAGTGAATTTCCGACGCAAGCCCAATCCCAACCGCAACCACCCCATGTACTGCCCGTACTGCGGGGGCACCGGGCTCTTCCCGGATGAGGAAGGGGAGTTTGCCTGGAAATGCACTGAATGCCTGCGGATTTTCTCCGTGATGTTTCATGGTCAGGACGACGCTCCCGTCGCCCCGGCGAAGACTGTTTCTTCCAACGAGGCGTTGCAGCGATCGCTCCAGCGTCGCGGCCACGTCACTGCGATCCCCAAGGAATAACCATGACCTCCCTCATCACGTTGTCGCATGGTTCGCGTCACCCGAAGGCGGTAGCTGGCATCGAGGCGCTTACCCAACGCGCCGCCGCGCTTGCCGACGTCGCGCACTGGCAGTGTGCGCACCTCGAGTTCAACGAGCCTGACCTCGCCACGGCAGCGCAGCAGCTCGCAGCGCGCGGGGAAACCGAGGCCGTGGTGGTGCCGCTGCTTTTTACTGAGGGCTACCACCATCGCGTGGACGTGCCGGAGGCCATCGCTGCGGCAGAGGAAGCCTCCGGGCTGCGCCTGCTGCGCGGTGACTCGCTGGGCACTGGGGCCGGCATGGCGCAGGTGCTGGCGCAGCGCGCAGGCTGTCAACCGCAGTGCGCGCCGATGGCCGACCATTTGATCATCTACTCAGTGGGCTCATCGAACCCGCAAGCCAACCAGGCAATTGCGCGCCTAGCGGTGCGGGTGGCTGACTTGACCGGCGTGAGTACCTCAGTGGCTTTTGCTACACGGGGCGGTAGGGAAGACGTCGCCAAGCAGGCGCGTATTTATGGCTTGGTGCGGGTGCTGCCGCTGTTCGTTACTGAAGGTCTACTTCTTGACCTGCTCGCGGAAGCCCCAGCGTATGTAGACTCCCCGCTAGGCGTTGATCTTGCGGGAATCGTCTCCCACCGCTTTGCTCATGCAGCGGGCCTGCCTTATCAGACTCGACAGCTTGTACAGATCGGACGATAAAAGATGCGATCCCTCATTCTTATCGCGCTAGCCGGTGCGGCGGCGCAGCTTGTCGACGGCGGAATCGGCATGGGTTTCGGCGTAACCTCGACCACCATTCTGCTGCTGGCGGGCCTAGGTCCTGCGCAGGCCTCCGCGGTGGTGCACACCGCTGAGCTGGGAACCACGTTGGTCTCTGGCTTGAGCCACTGGCGTTTTGGAAACGTGCATTGGCCTACGGTGTTCAAACTTGGCGTGCCGGGCGCCATCGCCGCATTCTTAGGAGCAACGGTGCTCTCCAACGTTTCGACGGAATCGGCTGCGCCCATCACGGCACTCATCCTCGTGGCCATCGGCGCGAACCTGGTGTGGCGCTTTTCCCGCCCGCGTCCCAAGCGCTCCGCATATAAGCGTCAGCACTCCACGGGCTTTCTTGCCGGCCTCGGCTTGGTAGGTGGATTTGTGGATGCGACAGGTGGCGGCGGCTGGGGGCCGGTCTCTACGTCAACGATGATGGCCATTGGGCGGGAGCAGCCGCGACGTATTGTGGGCACGGTAAATACCGCGGAGTTCCTTGTGACCTTTGGCGCTACCGCTGGCTTCATCGTGGGGCTGTGGCACGAAATTGTGGCGCACCTGGCTGCGGTCATCGCGCTGCTCATCGGTGGCGCCATCACCGCCCCGATTGCGGCTTGGCTCATCTCGCGCGTTAACCCTGTGGTTCTGGGCGGGTTCGTGGGCACCGCGATTGTTGACCTGAACGTGGGCAAGGTCATCGGTGGCGCGGAGACCTACTTCGGCTGGGAGGTCGCTAGCTGGGTGATTCCGGTGGTGCAGGTTGCCATCGCTGTGGTCGGAATTGCGACCACCACGCTGGGCGCGCGCCGCACCAGGGCCGCGCGGGCGGCAGAGCTTGAAGCTGAAAACGCTGAGCGTGATGCGCACGCAGCGTTCCATGCACCGCGTGGACACTCGGCTCGCTCTGGTCGGGGATTCAAAGTCATCGCTGAACAGGAGCCAGAGGCTGATCACTGCGCGAAGCGGGCGTCGGTGCGCGCCCAATAGGGGCCCAATAAGGGGGAAGCTAAGCCTTAAGCCCCGCAACGTCTCCGATGACAAAGACGGCCGGCGGGGCAATGGTCGCGGACTCTACCGTCTCGCCGAGGGACCCGAGGGTACAGCGGAAGGTGCGCTCACCTTCCATGGTTCCCTCTTGGATGAAGGCGACTGGGGTCTGCGGTGAGCGTCCACCATCTTGTACTGCCTGGGCAATGGCCCGGGCATTTTTTACGCCCATGATGATGCTGAGGGTGGCGCCAGACTGCGCAAGCGCGCCCCAGTCCAACAAGGACTTGGGGTGGCCAGGCGGGAGGTGCCCAGAGACAACGGTGAAAGCGTGGACGACGCCGCGGTGCGTGACAGGCACGCCGGCAAGGGCGGGCACGGATACGGCAGATGTAACGCCAGGGATCACTTCCACAGGCAGCGAGGCGGCAGCGAGCGCCTGAACTTCCTCGAAGCCACGGCCGAAGACATAGGGGTCACCGCCCTTGAGGCGGGCGACCTTGCGGCCCGCACGGGCGTGCTCGATGAGCAGTTCGTTGATCTTTTCCTGTGAAGTCTGGCGCTGGTAGGGCAGCTTGGAAACGTCGATGACCTCTTTTGCGTCGACATCGCACAGTTTGTGCAGATCCTGGGTGGGGCCGAGATGATCTGCCAAGATGACATCGGCGTTCTGCAAGGCGTACATGCCGCGGACCGTGATGAGGTCCCATGCGCCGGGGCCGCCGCCTACCAGGACCACCGGGTGAATCTGCGGGGTGTTCGCTGTGCTCATGGTCATTAATACTAATCGCTGCAGGTCCGGCGGCTGAGTCCGGGGCTGTTGGCTGGACTTTTTCTCCCAACTTCCTGTCTGAGTGGCGTGAAAGCCTCTTTTGCGCTATCGATGTCGGCGTCGCGGGCTATGCTCGGGGCCATGGATAGTGGCTATTTTGACGGCGCGGCCTATGACCCAGAGACCGTGCGCTTTTTCGACGTCGCGCACGAGGGCGGCCAGGTTCGTGTTTTGGCGGGTGAGATCCAACAGCTCGCACAGCACCTCGGCGGAACTCAGCCGCGCTCGCTGGTCATCCTTCCCACCGAACAGGTGGCACGCGCTGCGGCCTATACAGCTGCGGGTTTGGCGGAGCCTTCGCGCGTGCCAGTCGTTGTGGCTGAGTCCCTGCCGCAATTTGTAGGTGCGCTGGACGTTGTCGTCGTTATCGGTGAGCGCGGCGAGTGTGATTGGGCCTCGCGTGCTCTGATTGCTGCGGATAAGAGAGGAGCCGCTACGGTCTTGGTCGGCCCCGCGCGTGGTCCCTTGTTGGAGGATGCGCCTGCGGCTACCCTGGTCGCACCGACGCTACCTACGGCAGAGGGGGCGTCGCCTGCACGCAGCATTGCTGCCCTTCATGCCATTCAAGCGGTCCTCGAAGAAGAAGGTGAGCTTGTCGCACGGCGCCTCGAAGAGGTGGCTGACGCAATCGACCGTGAACTCGAAACGCTTAGCCCTGAGCACGATTCTGCTACCAATCCGGGGCGCGCACTCCGAGAATTCGTTGAAGGGGCGCGAGTCGTTCATAGCTGCGGCTCTGATCCATATGCTTTCTCCGAAGAACGAGTCCGGGTTGATTTGGGCTCCTTGGTTGCTCGGATGGCGGCAGCTATTTGGGCTGCCCATGGACTAGGGGGCACGTACGTCGATGCGCAAGAGCTGCCGATGGTGATTGAACGAAATCAGCATTCTGGTGCAAATGCGATTCGTGACATCTTCTATGACCCCGAACTCGACGGGGGAGAGGAAACGGGTCCTTTGGTACCCTTGAAAATTGTCTTATGGGGCAAGGAAGAGGCGAACCTTCCCCACTCCATTGCCCAAGCAAGCAATGATCCTGAACCCGCGCTGGGTGATCTCGCCCGTGCGCTTCAGCTCATTACGCGGAGCTATGCCGCGACCGCCTACGAGATTTCTTAAAAGAAGGAAACACTTATGCAGCTGCTCAACAGCGCAACTCGAAACTATTCTTGGGGCTCCCGCACCATGATTCCGGAGCTCAAAGGCGAACCAGCGGCAGAAGCGCCTATTGCTGAGTTATGGTTCGGCGCTCACCCGGGTGATCCTTCGACAGTAGATGGCCAGCGTCTTGATGAAGTAATCGCCGCAGCACCCCGCGAGCAGCTAGGTGCGCGTGTCGAACAGACTTATGGGCAACGCCTTCCGTTCTTGTTGAAGATCCTCGCCGCAGAGGAACCATTGTCATTGCAGGCTCACCCTTCTAAGGCTCAAGCAGAAGAAGGCTTTGCCCGCGAGAACGCTGCAGGAATCGCATTGAACGCTGCGAATCGCAACTACAAAGATGACAACCACAAGCCTGAACTCATCGTGGCCTTGACCGAGTTCTACGCTATGGCAGGCTTCCGCCCACTTGAGCGCACGCTGGAGCTGTTCAAAGCGCTGGACTGCAAGCAGCTCGACCATTACTTGAGCATGTTGCTGCCAGATCCGGCCGCCGAATCTGAGAACCTGCGTGCGCTGTTTACTACGTGGATTACTATCCCAACTGCAAAGCGCAAGGAACTCATCGCTGCCATCGTCGAAGCTGGCGAGGCTCTCATCGCCCGCACTGCTGAGGATGGCGCTGAGGCATGGATGGCACGCGATATGCGTACGGTGATCAACCTCAACGAGCAATACTCCGGCGATATCGGTGTGCTCGGCGCACTGCTGCTCAACCACATTGTTCTCGCGCCGGGGGAGGCACTGTACCTGAATGCGGGTTCGCTCCATGCTTACGTTTCGGGATTGGGCGTGGAAATCATGGCGAACTCTGACAACGTTCTGCGTGGTGGTCTCACCCCGAAGTTCGTGGATGTGCCAGAGCTCGTGAAGGTCTTGACCTACGAATCTGTTGCGGACCCACGCGTGCAGCAGGTGGACAAGGCTGGAGCGCCCAACGTTAAGGGAGCCGAAGCCTGGTCCTATCCGGTACCGATCGACGAGTTCGCTCTTGACCGTGTGGAGTTAGGGGCCAATGATGAAGTTGAACTCGAGTTTGACGGTCCTGCCATTGCACTGTGCACCGGCGGAAGCGTTGAGCTTGAAGACGCAGAAGGAAATACCCAAACTCTCACTCCTGGTGGTGCCGAGTGGCTCCCCGCTGTAGAGGGTGTCGTAAAGGCGCGCGCCGCCCAAAGCGGAGCCGGCCAGCTCTTCGTCGCTCGCGTCTAGGCGCGTGCGCTTAGCCCGCTGCGGCGAACTCGTCGGCAATGGCGCGGGCGACCACTAGGTCTTCCCATGCCATGCCAGTGAACTTGAACACGACTGGTCGCTCACGAGAGATTTCTGCTTCGCCGCGAATGACCTGCGCCATGGTCAAGACGGCGCCGCGGTCGATAAAGCCCTCGGCCTCTGCTTGAACGACATCGCCGCCTTCTGCAAAGGTGGTCTCGACGTCCTCGACGATAATCGTTGCCGACCCCATAAGCTCACCCGAAATCTCACGGGCTTGCGGCGTGTGGGAACCCAACGCGATTATTATCGCGTCCCCGCGCACGTCGCCCAGCCCAAAGAGCGGCTCGGGGGAGTTGGTCGCGGTGATAACAAGTTCTGCGGCGGCTAGTGCTGCGGCGGCTTCGGGGCTGCCAGCAGCTAGCCACGTTGCGGCGTGGGCAAGCTGGGCGGGACGGTTCCTGCTGACAAAGATAACCCAACGGGCCTTTCTCGCAATGTATCAATAAGCGTTGCCGCATGGTGACGGCCCTGCGGGCCGGTGCCAAAGATGACTACCTTGAGTGGGGCATCGGCCGAAGTCGCATTACTTCCGGGGCCTTCTAATAGATTGAGAACCGTAGCTACAGAAACAGCCGGCGTGCGGAGATTTGTAATGGCCTCACCCTCTAAGAGGTGGGAGGGGGAGAGGGTCTTGGGATCGAAGAGGACATATGTGCCTTGAATGCTCGGTAGCTCGGGGCGGTATCCGGGATCCGAAAGGGATAACAGCTTGATTCCGAATCCCAATTCCGGTGCAGTCGCGGGCATAAGAAGGAAGTTACCGTGCTCAACTGGGATTGAGCTGCGTTGTGGATCGTTTCCTAGTTGCAAACCAGACTGCAGCGTTGAGCGCAACGCGTGCACAGCTTTGGCAGGGGGAAAGCGGCTTTGAATTTCTTCGGCGGTCAGTACGGTGAGAGGCATGCGAGTTCTCATTTTGAAAGGCAGGTTTAAGAAGCGGACTGCGCGGGTGCTTCTACGTTCGCAGGCTGCTCGGCAAGTTCATTGGGTTCCTACTCAGAGCCCTCCGCCGGTGAGTAATCGGTAGGTTCTTTCGGGGCATTGGGGTTAACCGGTTCCACGCTGGGTTGTGGCGCGTCAACGGTTCTGCCGTTTGCGTCAGTAGTAGGTGCTGGCTCAGATTCAGGAGCCGCTGTTCCATTCTGTTTGGTGGGATCATCCGCGGGCTCTGAAGGCTCAATAGGCTTGACGGCGGGCGGCTCAGAGTTGCTACCCCTCTTGCGCTTGTTCTCGTTGGGCACCGTGCGATTCGGTGAGGTTTCGGTAGGGGTTGCTGTATGGGGAGGAGCCGGGCTCGGTACAGCAGATTGCGTTGGCGATTCGGGTGCAGTAGCTGCGGATTCAGATGAACTGCTGGTTCCGAGCTGTGCGTTATTGGAAGGTTCTTGTCCCGTGCCGTAGTGGCTGTTGCCGCCATATTGCTGCGCGGTGGCGCGGCTTTGCGAAGAGAGATTTTCTGGGCGATAAACCTCCGTAGGGCCGAAATTAGCACCGGTGCCAGTGATGGCGTTGGGAGCTAGATATGGGTCATTCTGAAGAGCAACAGAGCTCTTCTTGGGAGCGCGCTTGGATGTGTGGCTGCTCGTTGTGGTCTGCGTAGTCTCCGCTTGGGTTGATTCGGTGTGGCCCACTGGGGTCATTGATTCGCTTTGGCTCTTCGCCGTGAATGGTCCAGGCGCGGAGATTTTCCACACGCCAAGGCCGACGAAGACAGCAGAAAGGAGGCCGATGGCGATAAAGACATACACGCGGCGTGCATCGGTCTTCATGATGGCTTCCTTTCTTAAGATAAGAGGGTATTAATTTTTTGGTGTCGCTACGACACAACAACAAAGCAGCTGTTTAGACAACTTGGCGTCTTGGTTGTTTAAAAATAGCACTCATGCAGCGGAAATGCTGTAAGGGTGCAGGGTGTGTAACAACTCGGTAACGACACTATCATGTAATCCTTGATAAGGGAATGCCTAGATGCAGCTGTGGCCAGTCTGAAGGCGGAAGATTGTGCCAGTTTAAGCCGTAGCATCGGGCACCTATGCTAGGCGGATGCAGCGAGAAGCAGATTTGTCGGCACTGACCTGTATGTTATGCGCCAGTGTGGCCTTTGCCCTATAAATTGACAGAGGAAATGCACTGACAAACCGAGAAGTAACGGCTAGATATAGAAGTAAACACCGCCAGAAGTTGCTCCACATTCTTAATTTCTGCGGTGGACACTCCACTTTTGATTACTCGGGATTGCTTGATTTCGGAATCGTTGATTGTCTAGCGGCTCTAAGAAAGGGAAATGCAATGAGCACTTGGGACGAGAACATCTTCTCAGACGACGTAAACGTAGATTTTCTGGATGAACTTGCGAACTTGGATGACGAAGACATTGTGGAGGCAGTCTCTGATGCCTGTGCACTGGCAACGTCCGGTGATGCGATCTCTGCAGATGAGGAACGGAACGCACAGGCGGCGGCGACAATCGCCGCTATCTGGGCCGGAGCGCCTTTCAGTGCGGGCGAGGTAGTTTCTTCCTACCCATTTATCCGCGGATTGGCCGGCTCTGGGGACGAGGCCCTCAATGAGCATGCCTTGGAGATTCTCGAGGCAGTCGAAGAAGACTATGACCTAGAGGCGTTCATCGAAGCGCTGTCTTAAGTCACCGGACGCATCGCAAAGCAGCGAAGGGCTAAACCAGAAATGTTAATCAGCATCGAGGGAATCGATGGAGCAGGCAAGAACACGCTAGTGCAGCGCATTAAGAAAGAACTTTCCGTTGAGGTTAACGTTCTTGGCTTCCCCCGTTATGAAGAGTCGGTTCATGCGCAGCTTGCGCAGGATGCTCTCTACGGGAAGATGGGCGATCTGACTGACTCTGCTTTTGCGATGGCAACCCTATTCGCCCTCGATCGCTTGGGTGCAAAAGAACGCCTGCTTGCAGCCCAGGAGAGCAACGACTTGCTCATTCTTGACCGCTATGTGGCGTCGAATGCTGCGTACTCGGCTGCGCGTCTAGGCACCGACGAGGTCATTGATTGGGTCTTTGATCTGGAGTTTGGTCGCTTCGGCTTGCCAAAGCCGCAGCTGCAAATTTTCCTTGACACCGACGTCGAGCTTGCCGCCGCACGAGCGACTTCCCGTGCCGAGGAAGATTCGACCCGCGCCCGTGATCGATACGAAAAGGACAGTACTCTGCAGGCGAACACTGCGGCGGCGTATCGTCGATTAGCAGAGCGTAAGTGGGGCGGACAGTGGATCGCCACCGCTGATACCGATATGATTGTTCAATCTGTGAAGAAACTCGTGGAGGAGTAGGAATATGGCGCCGAAGATTCTGGTGGTTGACGATGATCCTGCGATCTCGGAGATGTTGACCATCGTTCTTGAGGCAGAAGGCTTTGAGCCTATTGCGGTAACCGATGGAAATGAAGCGGTTCCGGCTTTTCAAGAAAACGACCCAGACCTCATCCTGCTCGATCTCATGCTTCCTGGCATGAACGGCGTTGACATCTGCCGTGCTATTCGCACCGAGTCCTCGGTCCCGATTGTCATGCTGACGGCTAAGACCGACACTGTGGACGTGGTCCTCGGCCTCGAATCGGGAGCCGATGACTACATCACCAAGCCTTTCAAACCAAAGGAACTCATCGCGCGCATCCGTGCCCGCCTACGCCGCACCGATTCCGCTTCCTCCGGCGAGCTCATCGAGGTCGGCGACCTCGTCATTGACGTTCCCGAGCACACAGTAACCCGTGCAGGCGGCGAAGAGATTTCGCTGACTCCTTTGGAGTTTGACCTTCTTCTCGAGATGGCGCGCAAGCCGGGCCAGGTTCACACCCGCGAAGCCCTCCTCGAATCCGTGTGGGGCTACCGTCACGCCTCTGATACCCGTTTGGTCAACGTGCACGTCCAGCGCCTGCGTGCCAAGATCGAGCACGACCCCGAAGACCCACAAATTGTCCTCACCGTTCGCGGTGTGGGATATAAGACCGGCAAGACCGGCTCCGGGGAATAAAGAGGGCTTTCGCTATTTTTGAATGGTCTAGACGTTTTCGGGATCGTCTTGTAGACAAGTGGCGCACGTCGCTGCAGACTCGAGTCATCGGCATGATTCTCGTAGCCTCTACGGTGGTCATGCTTTTGCTCGGCTACGCGCTGGTATCAGTGCTTACTCAGCGTTTGGTGAGCCAGAAGGAAGACGCAGCCTTTCAAGAACTTGATCGCGCACGCGCAACGGTGGAGCAGCAAATCGACGCCACCGGAACAGCGAACTCGGTCCAGGTGCGCATCAACTCCGCACGGGCGTCATTGGGGCAGTTGTCCTCGGAGCTAAACGATCATCAGGAAACCTATGAAGCTGTTGTCGTCGTAGATAATGACGACGGAACCTTCACCACCTCTCCCGAAGGTTTCCGTATTCCGGAAGAGATGCGGACACTGGTTTCCAATGGGAATATTGCGCAGCAATATACAAGCATCGACCGCATCGAAGGGGAGACATATAACGCCCTGTTGGTTGGCACCCCCATCGATTCTGACATCCCTGATACCCAGGTTTATCTGGTGCTTTCCATGGAATCCGAGGAAGCCACCATGGCGTTGATGCGCGGTCTGCTCTCCGCTGCTGGTGTGGTGGTCGTGGTCCTCCTGGTAGGCATCGCATGGCTGGCAACGCAGCAAGTTATCGTCCCAATTCGTTCCGCTTCACGCATTGCGCAGCGTTTGGCTGCAGGCCATCTGCGCGAGCGAATGGTGGTCAATTCCGATGATGAGATGGGCCGCCTAGCAGCGTCCTTCAACGACATGGCTGACAAGCTATCGAAGCAGATTACCCAGTTGGAGGAGTACGGCGACCTGCAGCGGCAGTTCACTTCCGATGTTTCGCACGAGCTGCGAACACCGTTGACGACAGTACGCATGGCCGCAGATCTGATCGCCGCCGACTCGGATTCCATGGAACTGCATACCCGACGCGCCTCGGAGCTGATGATTCGCGAGCTCGACAGGTTCGAGGAATTGCTCGCCGACCTGCTGGAAATCTCGCGGCACGACGCCGGCGTGGCGGACCTGTCTGCCGCATCCCTCGATGTACGTTCGTGCGTCGATTCTGCGATGGCGCAGGTTGTGCATTTGGCTGAAGAACTTGACGTTGACGTGCAGATTAATATGCCTGCTGAGCCGGTGACCATCGAAGCCGACTCCCGCCGCATCGAGCGCATTCTGCGCAATCTCTTGGCCAACGCCATCGACCACTCCGAGGGAAAGCCAGTTGTGGTGGACATGGTTGCCAACGAAGAAGCGGTGGGTATTGCGGTCACCGACTCCGGCGTGGGGCTCAAGGAGGGGCAAGAGGAGTTGGTGTTCAACCGCTTCTGGCGCGCCGATGCCTCACGTAAGCGCCATTCCGGCGGCACGGGCTTGGGCTTGGCGATTGCCCGCGAGGACGCCGTGCTGCACGGCGGTACACTCGACGCCGTCGGTTATCTTGGCGTGGGCTCGCGTTTCAGGCTTATTGTCCCGCGCGTTCCGAACACTCCAATCGAATCCGAGCCAATCGCTTTGGAAGTTCCGCATGCCCCGTGCCCTGAACCTGACAACACAGAAGTCTTGGAACAGCAGGACGTTGGCATCATTTGGCCGTCGGAGCGCATGTCCCGGGATTTCGTAGAGGTTGAATCCGCAGTGCTTGACGACGCCCCCGAATCCGAAACCCATGCGGGGAAGACGCCGAACGCGGCGTCGTCAAGCAGCGCTAGTGAAGCAGAAAAGGAGCAGCGATGAGTAGCAGCCGTACCTCCCAGAAGCTGCGCTTTGTGCGTTCCTCGCGCAGCGCGCTGGCAGTAACTAGCGCCGCCTGTGTTTTTGCCGTGGCAGGTTGTTCGACACTACCGCATAATACTTCACCGCAGGTTATTGGAACCTTTCAGAAGCGTATCGATCCACAAGTAGAAATCATGGGGCCGAAGGCAGGCGCAGACGCCGATCTGGTCCTGCGTGAGTTCTATACAGCCTCTGGTAAACCCGCCAGCAACTACGAGTCTTCCCGCAACTTCTTGGCGGACTCCATTGCTGAAACTTGGGACCCAACCGGCTCCATGCTCGTCGTGGATTCGATTGACATTTTGACCGTGGACAATGGCGCTGATCGCAGGACCTTTGACGTGCGCGGAAATGTGATTGGCTCCCTCGTCGATGGCGGCGCATATGTTCCGCGCAGCATTAAGTACGAGGCCACCATCAAGATGGAAAAGATTAACGATCAATGGCGCATCGTCGATCTGCCCGCGGGCCTGGTTATTGAGCGCAATGACCTGCGCAATAACTATCGTCCTTTATCGCTGTATTTCTTTGGGCAGTCGGAACAGTCTCTGGTTTCTGACCGTCGGTGGCTCTACACCGGCCAGCAGTCGGTGGACACTGAGCTGGTCACGTTATTGTTGGAAGGGCCCAACAATGACTTGCGTCCTGCAACCTCCGACTTGGTCCCCGCCTCTGCAACCTTCCTCGGTAAAGAAGACGGAACTTATCGATTTAGCGGAATGAATTCGATGAGCCAAGAACAACGGTTGCGCTTTGCCGCCTCTTTGGTGTGGACGTTGAACAACGCTAACGTCGGCGGCAAGATCAAGGCCACCGCTGATGGCAGCCCGCTTATCGACGGCTTGGATGAGATGACGATCGATGACTTTGCGGAGTACAACCCGGGCAACTTTGCCAGCTCTGATGCTAAGCTTTATGCCATCAATAACGGCGCTTTGCTCGAGGTAAGCGGCGGCACGGCAGCGCCTTCTAGCACATCTTTGGGCCGTGCGAATAACCTCCAATCGGCAGATATTTCCGCAGAATCAATCGTTGCGGCGGTGCAGAAGAATTCCCAGACTGAGTATCAGCTCAAGTTGGGCAAGATGGGTGAGAATCTAAGCGACCATTTGAAGGCAAAGACGATTGCTCGCCCCACCTTTGAACCTAGTGGCCAAGCCATCTGGACCGTCGTCAACGGTGAGAAGGTAGTGCGGGTCGCGCGTTCCGCCGCGTCCGGTGAGATTTCCCAGTCTGAGGTTGATACCTCTGGCATGGATAACATCAAAGGCGAGATCTCCGTCATTCGCTTGTCCGCCACCGGTGCTCGCGTTGCGATGCTCATCGGCGGCAACGTTTACATCGGTGTCGTCGCTCGTGGTAATAATGGCGACTACCATATCGTCAACGCCCACCAGGTGGGCTTGGAAATGCAGAATACGGCTTTGTCTCTCGACTGGATGAGTGATGGATCGCTGCTTGTGGGTACGAACAATACGAATTCCCCAGTGTGGCGAATTGAGCAAGATGGCTCTTCTGCCACCACGTTGGCTTCGGGAAACATCACAGCTCCGGTAGTTGCCGTGGCAGCTTCACCGACGACGCTCTACATCACCGATTCGCACGCGTTGTTGCAGTTGCCTGCGGAGAGCACTGACAATTCCTTCTGGCGTGAAGTCTCTGGTCTGCAGGGGCTTCGTTCTTCGCCTATCGTGGCCAAATAGTAAGCGCAAGAAAAGCCGGGGCGGGGGAGGACAGGCCACGGTGCGATAAGGGGAGGGCGTAGGCATGCGCAAGCGAAGGCTAGCAGCGCGGGCTTTGGAATTACTTGACGTGGTTGTCCCGCGTGAGTGCGCGGGGTGTGGCGGTGTGATTGTTGCGCCTGCGCTCATTTGTGAGCGGTGTCAGAAGCATTTGCGACTGCCACCGCGCCAGATCTCTCGTCCGGTTCCCTTGGGCTTGCCTGTCTGGGCAATGGGGCCGTATTCAGATGTGCGCCGCCATCTCATTGTCTCGATGAAGGAGCGGGGAAATCGTGCGGTGCGTTCCCATGTGGCGGCTGTGTACACAGCTGGTATTGAGTATTTGCGGGCGCGAGGGGAGATACCAGAAGAAATTGTCTTGGTGCCGGCCCCGACGAGGCTGAACTCCGCCCGCGCGCGTGGTGGGGATCCCGTGGAGCAAATCTGTGAAAAAGTAGCGGCGAGCTTGCCTCACATGCGCACGTGTACTGCTTTAAAGGTGAGGGAGCTGGCAGCGGACCAGTCTGATCTTAACGCAGGTCAGCGGTGGGAGAACATGCGTACTGCGGTGCATCTGACGCGGGCAGCGAGCCAGGTGGCGGGGACGCGCATAGTGCTTGTCGATGATGTGGTGACCACCGGTGCGACGCTTAGCGCTAGCGCCGCGCGGCTACGCGGTGCAGGGGGAGTAGTAGACGGTGCAATCGTACTGGCAGAGGCGTAGTTATGTGAGGTTCAGGGGTAAAATTGCGACCTAAAGGATCCCTTGGTTATGACCACTGGTAGCATGAAGGGTGTCACAGGGAAGCAGTGAAGTGGCTCAGGCAATTGCTGGAGATTCAAGTCCAAGCGAGGAAATGTCTAGAGTCCTTCAAACTGCGGAATGTGCAGTCATTCAGTCCCCACGAGATAAGGGAGGCAACTCAATGTCCCAGCCCACCAACGCTCAGGTTACAATCACCGGCCGTAACGTCGAGGTCCCAGATCACTTCCAGGAGCGCGTAACTGAAAAGCTGGCCAAGATTGAACGCCTTGACCCGACTCTGACCTTCTTCCACGTGGAGCTCCAGCACGAGCCTAACCCACGTCGTGAGGCAGAGTCCGACCGCATCCAGATCACCGCTACCGGTAAGGGCCACATCGCTCGTGCCGAGGCTAAGGAAGATTCCTTCTATGCTGCTCTGGAGACCGCTCTGGCAAAGATGGAGCGTTCTTTGCGTAAGGTCAAGGTTCGCCGCGAGAACGTCAAGTCCGGACACCGTGCACAGAAGGGCACCGGTGAACTTGCTGCTGAGATGGTTGCTGCAGCTGAGAACGAGCGCGCCAAGGAAGAGCGCTACATCGATCCTTATGCAGAGACCGTCGAGGACGTACGCCCAGGCCAGATTGTTCGTTCCAAGGAGCACCCAGCTACTCCGATGAGCGTCGATGAGGCCCTCAGTGAAATGGAGCTGGTCGGCCACGACTTCTACCTCTTCATCAACGAAGAGAACAACAAGCCGTCTGTGGTTTATCGCCGTCATGCATTCGACTACGGCATCATCTCCCTTTCTGAGGATGCTGGCGAAGCTTAAACGGCACGCCCCAACTCGGGTTTAAGCTCCTAGAGCTTCCCTCGCCCCCTGCCGCTCATTGCTCAAGCGATGAAGTGGCAGGGGGTGAATTCGTTTTTGCGCAACGGTCTCGCCAGTTTTAGCTGTGCCGCCCAGAATTAGGGTCAGAATAAGGCTTTGTGGAGCGAGTGGGTACAATGACCTGAAGTTAACTATTTTGTCGCGACAAGAAGGACTATCTAGAAGTGTTTGGACTTTCCAAGCTGCTCCGTGCAGGCGAAGGACGTACCGTCAAGCGCCTTGCAAAGATGGCTGATGATGTTATTGCTCTCGAATCCGAGTACGCCGCGCTGACTGATGCAGAACTAAAGGCAAAGACCCAGGAATTTAAAGACCGTCTGGGCAACGGTGAAGAGATGAATGACATCCTTCTCGAAGCTTTCGCCACTGTGCGTGAAGCGGCTTGGCGCGTTCTGGACCAGAAGCACTACAAGGTTCAGATCATGGGTGGTGCTGCCCTCCACTTCGGCAACGTTGCCGAGATGCGTACCGGTGAGGGCAAGACGCTGACCTCGCTGCTGCCCGCTTACCTCAACGCACTCGAAGGTAAGGGCGTTCACATCGTTACGGTCAACGATTACCTGGCTAAGCGTGACGCCGAGATGATGGGCCGTGTGCACCGTTGGTTGGGTCTTAGCGTTGGCGTTATCCTCTCCGAGATGCGCCCTGCAGAGCGTAAGGAAGCTTATGCCTGCGACATCACTTACGGCACCAACAACGAGCTGGGCTTCGACTACCTGCGTGACAACATGGTGCGCTCGCTTGACGACGTCGTCCAGCGCGGCCACAACTTCTGCATCGTCGACGAGGTGGACTCCATCCTTATCGACGAGGCACGTACCCCGCTCATCATTTCCGGTCCGGTCGACGGCTCTTCCCAGTTCTACAGCGTCTTCGCGCAGCTGGCGCCCAAGATGCGTGAAGGGATCCACTACGAGGTTGACCACAAGAAGCGGACCATCGGCGTGCTCGAGGAGGGCGTTGAGTATGTCGAGGATCAGCTCGGCATCGATAACCTGTACGCACCAGAGCATTCCCAGCTGGTGTCCTACCTGAACAACGCTCTGAAGGCGGAAGAGCTCTTCACCCGCGACAAGGACTACATCGTCCGTAACGGTGAAGTCATGATCGTTGACTCCTTCACCGGCCGCGTTCTGGCAGGCCGTCGCTACAACGAGGGCATGCACCAGGCCATTGAGGCCAAGGAAAATGTGGAGATCAAGAACGAGAACCAGACTCTGGCTACCGTTACTCTGCAGAACTACTTCCGTTTGTATGAAAAGATTTCCGGCATGACCGGTACCGCAGAGACCGAGGCAGCCGAGCTGCACTCCATCTACGGCCTCGACGTGGTGCCGATTCCGACCAACAAGCCGAACCAGCGTGCGGATCACTCCGACCGCATCTACAAGACTCAGGAAGCTAAGTTCGCTGCGGTTGTCGATGACATCGCTGAGCACGTTGCGGCGGGCCAGCCAGTTCTGGTTGGTACCACCTCCGTTGAGCGTTCCGAGTACCTCTCCCAGCTGCTGACTAAGCGCGGTGTGAAGCACTCCGTGCTGAACGCTAAGCACCACGAGGAAGAGGGCCAAATTGTTGCTCGTGCCGGCCGTCCAGGAACGGTAACGGTTGCGACCAACATGGCAGGCCGTGGTACCGATATCGTGCTGGGTGGTAACCCAGAGGTCATCCTCGATGAGAAGCTGCGTGAGCGCGGCCTCGACCCATTCGAGGATGAAGAGCGTTACCAGGAGGCATGGGATGCAGAGATTGAAGAGGAGAAGGAGCGTTCCAAGCGCCTCGGTGACGAAGTCCGCGAGGCTGGCGGCCTCTACGTCCTGGGCACCGAGCGTCACGAGTCCCGCCGTATCGATAACCAGCTGCGTGGCCGTACCGGCCGTCAGGGTGACCCAGGTGAGACCCGCTTCTACCTGTCCATGCGTGATGAGTTGATGGTTCGCTTCGTGGGTCAGTCCATGGAGAACATGATGAATCGCCTGAACGTGCCTGACGACGTCCCAATCGAGGCCAAGATGGTCTCTAACTCCATTAAGGGCGCGCAGGCACAGGTGGAGAACCAGAACTTCGAAATGCGTAAGAACGTCCTGAAGTACGACGAAGTCCTCAATGAGCAGCGCAAGGTTGTTTACGCTACCCGCCACGACATCCTCGATGCGGGTGACATCAAGGACAATATCCGCGACATGATCGATGACACCGTCTCGGCATACGTCGCGGGCGCTACGGCCACCGGCTACGTCGAGGACTGGAACCTGGACGAGCTGTGGAACGCGCTCGAGTCTCTGTACGGCCCGACCATGAGCCACGAGTCCCTCGTTGAGGGAACCGAGTACGGTTCCGCCGGCGAGCTCACCGCTGAGCAGCTGCGCGAGGCCCTGGTTGCTGACGCTAACTCTGAGTACGACAAGCTTGAGGAAGCTGTCACCGCGATTGGCGGCGAGTCCCAGATGCGCAGCACTGAGCGCATGGTCATCCTTCCGATCATCGATCAGAAGTGGCGCGAGCACCTTTACGAGATGGACTACCTCAAGGAGGGCATCGGCCTGCGCGCGATGGCGCAGCGTGACCCACTGGTGGAGTACCAGAAGGAGGGCGGCGATATGTTTAACGCCATGAACGAAGGCGTCAAGGAAGAGACTGTGCGCCAGCTGTTTATGCTCCGCAAGCAGTTTAAGGCGCAGGAGGAAGCACAGGCAGCTGCTCCGACCTCGGACACTACTGAGGCATAGTGCGAAGATAAGACGCACGTGCGACTTATTTAACTGAGTGCCTGGCCACATTTGTGGTCAGGCACTTTTAAGTTTTAGACAGATTCCTATAATCTGGGACAAAGATATTTAGAAATTCATTTTCGATCGCCTTTTACCCCTGAGGAGACTGTCGTGCGACGTCGTTCATTGCGCCTAGGTTTGTCGGCATTTTTGTCGGCTACTTTGTTAGGCGGTACGGCGCATGCCTACGCGGTTGCGGAACAAGAGCCACGCACGTGCCACCAGTACCTGGCGGCGGCTGGAAGCGATGAGCTCTTCCCCTCTGAGGAGCAAGAAAAGCTCACTGTTGAAGATTGCCTGAAACGCATCGAAGAGGGACAGTCAGAAGAAGGGTCAAAAATTCCTCCGGCTGGTCGAATTGGCGTGCTTTTTAGTGGTATCGCTTCGATACTGACGGCGGGCATCGGCGTTTGGACCTCATTGGATTGGACCGACATCCTAATTCGGCTGGGTTCCTTGTAACTACCCTCGGAAATTGTGTCCGAGAGTAAGCATTCTGAAAGCCGTTAGCCGGTTGTGCTGGTATGAGCCAGTGAAACCATGGCGGTTTTCTCCAAAGTCGACGGACCCAAAGAATTCACCATTGGCTCGTGCATGCAGGCTGCGCATACGCACGGGTACAACTTGATCCTGTGGGCGATGGTTGAGCGCCCAAGCACGTAGGTGAACTTTGATGTCACGGTTGTACTTCGTACCCTCGAGCTGGTGCAAAGGGCGAAGGCCGCCTGTGGCTTCCAGAGCGATGGCTACAAGTTCCAGAATCTCTTCACGCTTGGAGAGAGCCTCCGCGCTTGGCTGATGTGCGTAGCGTATCCGGTCAGGCGCAGTGTAGAGCTTCAGGTAGCTGAAGCCGGGAATTGGGGCGTACATTCAAAAAGCCTTCCTGCAAGGGGGACAGGAGGCGAACGCACCATCATTGTGCCATGAGAAGCGGCCGAGCGCCTAGCTGTGAGTTTTCTGTGAGGGGTGGGCGCGATATTTTTGTGTTTTAGATATACTTTTGGGCGTTAAAAACTAACTCCTACTCAACAGCAAAAGGACTTTCTAGATGCGCGGTCTAATCGTAGATTTCGTTGGTGTGCTTGATGGCACCGAGGAAGACGTCAAAAGGTGGCGTTCTCTGTTTGCGGCAGCGAAGGCCAACGGCGTAGCAACCGCAATTTTGTCTAATGATCCAGGCGGCCCAGGTGCAGAGCACATCCGCGAGTGGGAGTACCGCGGAATCGTCGATGCCGTGGTTCTTTCTGGTGAGGTCGGCGCTGAAAAGCCGGAGCTCGCAGCCTTCCAAGCGGCGGCGGATGCCATTGAGCTGCCGATCAATGACTGCGTCATGGTGGATGATTCCATTTTGAATGTTCGCGCAGCCGTCGATTTTGGGATGGTGGGCATGCTCTACACCGTTTTTGAGCGCACCAGCGTTGAGGTACAAGCCGTGTTCGATATTGAAGGTGAGTTCTAAGTGTCCAAAGTTCGCGTCTACTTGCCCGCAACTTTTGCGATGCTAAGTGAGCTGAAAGAGACCGGTCAGCTCGCTGCGCGATCTGGTTGGGGATTCACCGTTACTCCGGCTTTGCGTGAGTTCTACACGGAGGGCGACGAAGAAGAGATTGCGTACTCCGCTTTTCTGGAAGCCTCCATGGCCTCGTTGCGTCTATTGGCTATCAGTGATGAGGAAAGCTTCCCGCATCGCCGTGTAGTTATTTCTGTCGATATTGATGATTCCGTGGTCACCCCGCATCCAGACATGGGAGACCCAGTTGTGAAGCTCGACCCGGCAGTCATTACTGAATCCCATGTGCAGGCGATCCATGTGGACGTCGAGGAATCGGAAGAGGCCACTGCAAAGGCGATCGAGGTCATCGACAACGCTGACTTGGGCGACGAAGACGCGGAGCTTGCAGTAGGAGACGCGCTGGATAACTTCATGGCTTTCTATGATCCCTCAGAGCTTCCATTCCTTGTAGAGCTGCTCTAACACAGGACTACATATTTCTTCAGCTCGGTCGAAGGAGCACAGCGGAAAAGCCGGGCAAAAGGCTCTGGCTTAAAAGTTGGCTTAAAAGTTGGCTAGTTCTCCCACTCCACGTTGGTGCGCAGGGCCGCTAGGAGCTTGCGGACCGCGTCACGTCGACGAGCCGACGCTGAATCCTCGTTGATGTTGAGGTCCAAGCCGCACTCGGGGTCGGCTGGTGGGCCAACGTGTGTGCAGCCACGGGGGCAATCTTCAATTGCGGCTGCTAGGTCGTCGAAGACACCGAGGATGGTGTCGGCGTCGACGTGCGCTAAGCCGAAGGAACGAATGCCCGGTGTATCGATGATCCATCCGCCGTGCGGACACGTCTCCTTGGGTAACGGCAGGGCAACAGACTGCGTTGAGGTGTGACGGCCCTTGCCCACAGCTGAGACCTCACCGGTCTCGCGCTGGGCGTCTGGCACAAGACGGTTAACAAGGGTTGACTTGCCCACGCCGGAATGGCCGATCAGCGCGGTGACGTGTCCATCGATGACGTTGTGGACGGCATCCAGGCAGTCATCGACGCCGGCTTCCACCACCGTGACGTCCAGGTCCGCGAATTCAGCCGCAAACGGGGAAGGATCGGTGAGATCCGTTTTGGTCAGGCACAGGACCGGGTGCACGTTGCCGACGAAGGCGGCGATGAGTGCTCGTTCGACAAAACCCGACCGCGGTGGGGGATCGGCAACTGCGGTAACGATGAGCATGCGGTCCGCATTGGCTACGACGATGCGCTCATAAGGGTCGGTGTCATCCGCGGTGCGGCGCAGCACCGACGTGCGATCTTCTAGCTTTACGATGCGGGCCAGCGTGTCCTTGCGGCCGGTGGTATCGCCGACGACGCCTACACGGTCACCCACCTCGACAGCGGTGCGGCCTAGCTCGCGGGCGCGCATAGCGGTGACTAGCGGGCCGTCGTCAAGCGCTACGCCCCACCGTCCGCGATCCTTGGTCACCACCATGCCGAACCTGGCGTCCTTGTGCTTGGGGCGGTCCTTCGTACGCGGGCGGGAGCCTTTGCCAGGACGGATTCGGACATCGGACTCGTCATAGGAGCGAGCGTTCCTAGCCACGGTTTCCCTCCAGCATCTGCTCCCACATGCCGCTAAAGCCTGGCAAGGTCTTGGACGTGGTCTCGATGTCCTCGACCTCCACGTCTGGCACGCGCAGACCGATGATGGCGCCAGCGGTAGCCATGCGGTGGTCGGCGTAGGAATGCCACTTTCCGCCGTGGAGGGGGGCGGGTTCGATAAGCAGGCCGTCGTTAAGCTCAGTGACGTTGCCGCCTAAGCCGTTGATTTCCGCAGCGAGTGCAGCAAGCCTATCGGTCTCATGCCCGCGCAGGTGTGCAATACCAGTAAGCCGGGAAGGAGTGTCCGCCAGAGCGCATAGGGCGGTGACAGTAGGCGTGAGTTCGCCGCTGTGGCCCATGTTGAGCTCAACGCCGTGGATCTGGCCATCAGATGCGCCAATCACCGTCACGGCGTCCGCGGTTTGCTCGATGTGCGCGCCCATGGTGGTGAGGATGTCGCGGATGGCATCGCCCGGCTGCGTGGTTTCCTCTGGCCATTGGGGGATGGTGATGCGGCCACCAGCGACTGCTGCCGCGGCCATAAATGGGGTGGCGTTAGATAGGTCAGGCTCGATGCGCCAGTCTCGCCCCGCGATTGGCCCTGGGTGAACCGTCCATTTGTTCTGGCCTTCTTCGACCTCGACGCCGGCCTCGCGCAGCATCGCGCACGTCATCTCGATGTGCGGCAGGGACGGAAGGGGACCGCCCTCGTGCTTTACGGTGATGCCCTTTTCAAAGCGCGCACCGGAAAGTAGGAGTCCGGAGACGAACTGGGAGGAGCCGGAGGCGTCGACAGTAACTGCGCCGCCTTCAGGGACGGCCAAGGACGTGATGGTAAATGGCAAACTATCGCCTTCTACCTCGACGCCGAGATCGCGCAGCGCATCCAAAATGGTGGACATGGGGCGCTGGCGGGCCTGTGGGTCACCGTCGACATGAACGGGTCCGTTCGCAAGTGCCGCTACAGGCGGCAGGAAACGCATGACTGTGCCGGCTAGGCCGCAATCGATGCTTGCACCATGCAGTGGCCCAGGGGTGACGTGAACATCGTTGCCTACGTGTTCAAAGGCGACGCCCATGTTGGTCAATGCCGCCTCCATGAGGCGGGTATCGCGTGATTGCAGAGGATAGCGCAGGATGGATGGCCCGTCTGCCAACGCCGCCAGAATGTAGGCGCGGTTGGTAATTGACTTAGAACCCGGCACGGGCTGTTCCCAGTCCAGGGGAGCGGATGCGAGCGGGGCGGACCAATACAAAGACATGTAGTCCATAATAAAGGGCATGTGCGGAAGATTTGTTTTGTTTACCGAGTCTCTGCTCGATGAAGTAGGCAAGTGGGAGGGAATCGAGGAAGTTCACGCTCCCGAAGGGCTGCCCCCTGCGCGCTATAACATTGCGCCTACCCAGCCGGTAGCCATCGTGCGCGTCCAAGAGCGCGCTGCGCGTGTGGAGCCTGCACGCTGGGGCCTGCTTCCGCATTGGAAGAAGGACTTGGATGGCTCACCCCTGTTTAACGCGCGCGCTGAGACCGTGGCTACCAAGCCTTCCTTCCGTGAGGCCTTCAAGCACAATCGCTGCATCATTCCTCTCGACGGTTATTACGAGTGGAAGGCTGAGAAGCCAAGCCCCGGCGGAGGGGTAAAGGTGAAGGGGAAGAAGACTCCGTACTACGTGACCGGGCCGGAAGGCATGTTGTTTGCCGCTGGGCTGTGGGCGACTGGCATGGAGCGGCTTTCGGCCACAATGATCACCACGGAAGCCACCGAAGAGATGGCGTGGCTGCATGGGCGCCTGCCTAAGTTTCTGACTGCGGAGGAGATCGGCGCGTGGCTGGCAGGTGAGCCGCTGCTAGAGCCATCCAACGTGACTGGGTTTGAGGCGCGTCCCGCAGACCCTGCGGTGGGTAACGTGCGCAACGATTACGCGGAACTCATCGCTGAGCAGCCGCCGACGTCGTTGTTCTAGGAGTCGGCCACGAGGTCGGCAAAGGTGACGTCGAGGACTTGAGGGAGAGCCTTGGCGTTCATTTCAATATCGAGGCCACGGCGCCCGCCGGAGAAGAAGATGGTGTCGAAGAGGATGGCCGTCTCATCCATTGCGGTGGGGAGCACGTTCTTTTGGCCCAACGGGGAGATGCCGCCGGGGATGTAGCCGGAAGACTTGGAAGCGTCCTTGGGATCGGCCATGGTGGCCTTTGAAGCCCCAAACACCGCTGCGGCCTTCTTGAGACTCAACTGATGGGAGACGGGCAGGACACAGACTGCGAGTTCCCGCTTTGGTCCCTTGCCTGCGGTGAGATCGATGACCAAGGTCTTGAAGATACGTTCGGGATCAATTCCTAGTGCTTCTGCCGCGTGATCACCGAAGTGATCGGAGCCACCTTCAAAAGTAGACACCTCGTGCGGGATACCTGCTTCTTCCAGAAGCTTGAGAGCCGGGGTAGCAGAGTGCGGTGTTTTCTTCGACTTGGACATAAACGGCATTTTAGTAGGCGGCTTAAACCAAGCAGTTAGGATGGTAGGCGTGGCTACAGAAACGATAAGTGCCAAGGAGCGCCAGCGCCTCTTTGAGGAGCAGGCGCTACCTTTGCTCGACCAGCTCTACGGTGGCGCCATGCGGCTGACCCGTAATCCGCAGGATGCCGAGGATCTCATCCAAGAGACCTACCTTAAGGCCTATAACAATTTTGGTTCCTTTAAACAGGGCACCAATTTGAAGGCATGGCTTTACCGCATCATGACCAATACCTACATCAACTCCTATCGCAAGGCTAAGCGCCGTCCGGCGGAGTCTTCTGCAGATGAGCTCAGCGATTTTCAGCTTTACACGACCTCAGGACATGATTCAACGGGCCTTGAGTCAGCAGAAGTTGAGGCGCTCAAACTCATGCCGGACTCGACGATTTCTGAGGCAATGAATGACTTGCCTGAGGACTATCGCATGGTGGTTTACTACGCCGATGTTGTGGGATTGGCGTACAAAGAGATCGCCGAAATCATGGATACGCCCCTCGGAACGGTGATGAGTCGACTCCACCGTGGAAGAAAATTGCTACGCGTTGCGTTGAAGGACGTAGCAAGAGAAGTAGGCATCGGTCTCAATCACCCAGACATGGAGGAGAAGTAATGAGCAACGCGACAGGAAACAACTGCGGTGCGTGTAATTCTCCCGAGGTCCAGGCACTATTCTGCGAGCTCTTGGATGAGCGCACGAGTTATGCGCGAGCCCTTGAGATTCGCGAGCACATTGCTAGGTGCGACGAGTGCCAGTCCCGTCTAGAAAGCGAAGAAGTGGTGCGCGCCCTAGTGCGAAAATGTTGCTCCGGTACTAAAGCACCGCAATCGCTGCGCCGACGCATCACCGTGGAAATTACTCACACTGAGGTGACCTGGGGCTAGAAGCGTCAACTCCGGGCGCAGCCCAAGCCGCAGAAGACCGGGCTAAGTAGGTTTAAGTAGCAAAAGGCTCGCTCCGGCGAGGGGAGCGAGCCTTTATGTGCTGCTTATTTATGCGCTAGGACGCTTGCCGTGGTTTGCACTCTTCTTACGGCGATCCTTGCGCTTACGACCACGCTTAGACATGGGCGGCCTCCTTAGCTAATAGGTGAGCGGATAATTTACTTACCCACTGACTTTAGTGTTTGGATACACCGGTGGGGAAATCGGGCTAGGTTTATTGAATTTTCTTGAGTTTTAGACGGTGACTCGTGCGCGGCCGCGACCGCGGTTGCGACGACGCTTGAGAGCGCGGCGCTCCTCTTCGGACATACCGCCCCAGACACCAGCGTCCTGGCCGGACTCAAGTGCCCACTTCAGGCAGGAAGTGGCAACTGGGCAGCGATTGCAGACCAGCTTGGCCTTTGCGATTTGGGTAAGTGCAGGGCCGGAGTTGCCGACTGGGAAGAACAGCTCTGGGTCTTCGTCGCGGCAAACGGCTTCGTGGCGCCAATCCATGATTGAAATCTCCTAACAAAATTTAGACAGCATGACATATCCTTGCAGCCCATGGGAATGGGGCACAGCAAATGTCGGGGAAGAAAGTAAATCGGTCTGCGTTCAGTGGGGCTCTGTCTCGAGGTAGAGCCAGCGTCGACGCCGCCATGATTTACTTGGTGTTTACTCGAAGTTTTCTCCAAGTTACGGACCGCTTAAACGGCTCGTTGTTTTGCTACTTGAAAATCATGACATGTTTACCTCGATCCCGCTAGGGTTCGGGGGTAAATTGTGGCAAAGCTCACTATGCTTAGGGCGAGTGAGACGCAAAAAGGGGCGATAGTTTTCCTGTAAGAAATCTGTCAGAACTTCGATAAGCAGGATCTTTAGCATGTTTTTGGTGAGTGTGGTGACTTGGATCGCGTCAAATCCGGGTAGGTGGGTTTGCCCCCGAAGCGAAGCGGGGATGAGTTTTAGCCTTAATTAAGTGTTTCCTGAGCGTCGGTGGGCGAAGGTCTGGTGTTGGGTTTCGGTATTCAAATTAGAACGAGCCAAAGCCTTAGGAATCGTTCGGCTTAGGTAAACTGTGGCCCGTGAGTGAAGAGAATAAGAAGAAGTCATCTGCACGCGCGCAAGCCCAAACGGCAGCAAAGAACAATCCGGTAGGCGCTCCGCTTTCCGTCCTTGTGGCCGCCGGAATCGCAATTGTGCAGTCTGTAGCTGTAATGGCTTTTGGCATTTTTCTTATCGTGCGCGAACTCAGCGGTGCCGAGAATGCTTCGATGGTTTCTGAGGCGGGCGCGCTGAAGTTCGTTGGACTCGGAACAGCCATCTTTATCTTCATCGTTTTCGGCTTCGTTATCATCGGTTCTCTCGCCTTTGTCAAGGGAAAGCGATGGGGAAGGGGAGCCGTAGTCCTCGTTGAATTTATCCTGGCGGCCAGCGCATTTCAGATGTTTAGTGGCGGCTCGTCAGTACTTGGCACAATAACGCTGTTGAGCGCTATTGCTGCCTTGTACTTCCTGATGTTCGTCCCGGCTTCGTCCCAGTGGGCAGAAGCCAACTTCTGATTTAGCAGACGCTACTAGAGTGCGGTGAGCCCAACAGCGGTTTCGCCCCGTTGTTCAACGATGGTGGTTCCTGCGATCGTCAAAAAGACAGGGCCGGTGTAGCCGCCACGATCAATCTTGATGGTCCGCTCGGTCTTACCTGTGGACCAATCAACTACAGCGATGCCCTTTTCAGTAGGCATGAGCAAGCGCTCGCCGAGAGCAACACCGGTGCCGATGGCATCCTCTAGAACATGGTCAACCTTCAATTCCGAAGGAGTAAACAGGTATAAACGTTCTCCATCGAACCAGGACATGTGGTGCGGCAGGTCAGCTGTCGCTGGAGCATAAGGCGTGGAAGCGTTAGTCACATCTGGTGATGCGGCGACTTCAGTAGAGGCGATTGTATTGCCGGACTTGTCATAAGACTCAATACGCGGCTTTTCGCCTGGCTGATAAACCGCGGCGGACTCCTGGCCTACTGCGACCAATCGGGATCCCTCGTTGGCCATTCCAATGTTGGCGGTGACCTCAGGTTTGCGCGAATCCTCTGGGGTGGCGCCTACCAGGCGCAGCCACGTAACTGAGGCGTCATCGGGGCAGGTTTCAGTTAAGGCGAGGTTTTCGGTTCGAGTGAGGGCCGAATTGATGCTGCAGTCCTCATGCTCCTGCATGTCGGGCTCCTGCTTTGCCTGCACGTCACCGTATTCGATGGTGCGCACCATGTCTGAGCGCCACAGATCAATGCGATCTGTAGACACCGTGCCCACACGGTCGTTGGAGGAGATCGGAATGACCTCTTCAGAGTTAATCGCGCTGCGGGTATCGGAGTATTGGCCCGTTGCGGCATTGATAGCTACGGTGTCACCGCATCCAGCATTGTTACGGTACGTTGCTACAACCTTGTCCCACGCGCTACCCAATGAACACAGCTCTGTGTTTTTGCGGGTGTAGTGCCATTTCTCGTTGCCGTTTACATCAGAAGCAATGATCGTATCGCCTTCGTGGGTGATCAGAAGCCCCTGGGAGGCGAGTGCACGATGCTGTCCGGGAACCGTCTGGTTGGGTAGCTCGAAGGCAATTTTGAAATTCTTAGGAGCTTGCGCAAGGACTTCTACCTGGTCAGGCGCAGCGGTAGCCGCGGGAGCGAGTTCGGAGTCGCGAATATCGGCGGTGAAATATGCACCTCCCACAGCGATAGCGCAAACGGCGGCGATAGCGCCGGTTATCTTCCAGTCAGTCGCGGTGGCGCGAAGGATGGGGGTCTTGCTCATCGGCGGTGGCTCCTTGAACGGCGAGTTCGGGTTGTTGTGGCGTGGGTCTTTGGGGTATCCCGCAACTTAGCTGTCCCGATAACCTTTGTCGCAGGGCCAACTGATTCTTTAGCTCCCTCCGGGAAGCCTAAAGCTGCGGAGAGTTCCGGGGAGGTGCTAAACCACTGAGGTGGCTCAGGTTCGCCGAGGCCAAGCTCGTCATTGATTACTTGCCACTTGCCGAGCTCGTCATAGCCTACGAGCGTAACAGCGGTGCCGGTGTGCCCTGCGCGGCCAGTGCGTCCGATTCGGTGCACGAAGGTCATAGGATCATCTGGAACCTGGTAGTTGATGACGTGGGTGACGTCGTCGACGTCGATACCGCGCGCTGCCACGTCGGTCGCGACTAGGATTTCCACCTTGCCCTCGCGGAAAGCATTGAGGGACTTTTCGCGGGCGGCCTGACCCAGGTCACCGTGCACTGCGCCGACCCGGAAACCACGGCGTGCGAGCTCATCCGCTACCTCGGCAGCGGAGCGCTTGGTGCGGGCGAAGATGATGGTCTTGCCGCGGCCTTTAGCTTGTAGCGCGCGGGAGATGATGGCGAGCTTGTCCATGCGGTGTGCCTGGAACGTGACTTTGCGGGTGGACTCGTGCGTTTGGTTCTCGTCACCAGATTCCGCCCGGATGTGAATAGGCCGGTTCATGAAAGTGCGTGCGAGCGTCAGGATAGGGCCGGGCATCGTGGCGGAGAAGAGCATGGTTTGGTGTTTGTTGCCATGCAGCAGTTCGAGGATTTTCTCGATGTCCGGCAAGAAGCCTAGATCGAGCATCTCGTCGGCTTCATCCAAAACCAAGATGGCCACGTGGTCGAGCTGGAGATGGCCCTGCTGTGCCAAGTCCAAAAGACGGCCGGGAGTGCCGACGATGACGTCGACGCCCTTTTCCAAGAGCTTGATTTGCTCCTCATACGGCCGGCCGCCATAAATGGTAGCCAGGCGCAGCGGGAGGTTCTGAGAGGCCAGGGTGAGGTCTTCGCCGACCTGGACGGCTAGCTCACGAGTAGGGACCACAATGAGGGCGCGCGGGGTGCCGTCGAGTTCTTCAATATCAGCGTCATCAAAAACGCGATCGAGCACAGGGACGCCGAATCCCAGCGTCTTACCCATGCCGGTGCGTGCTTGGCCAATGAGGTCTTGTCCGCCCAGCGCGATCGGAAGAGTGAGCTCTTGAATCGCAAACGTGCGCACAATACCGCGGCTGGCCAGGGCATCTACGATCTCTGCTGCCACTCCAAGGGCGGCGAAAGTAGGTGGTTGCGTGGTCTCAGACTGTTGAAATGACACACCTCGATAGTAGCGGGTGGGGCTATAGTGGGGCCATTAGAACCAATTCGAGCACAACTACCTCTCGCAAGGAGAATACAAGAAACATGGATATTAAGATCGGATTCGCAGACACCGCTCGTGAGCTCGTCATCCGCGCGGATGGTACTCAGGAAGAACTGGCCGCAAAGATTAATGGTGCACTTGCTGACAACTCCACCCTGGAGCTGGAAGATTCCAAGGGACGCAAGTTCATCGTCCGCACTGACCGTGTGGTTTACGCAGAGATCGGCGTCGCCAAGGCACACACCGTCGGTTTTGCAGGTGCCTAAACCTCGATACTCATGATGCGTCCGCATTCATAGTGCCGCATCGACTTCACTAAGGCTTCTGGCTTCTAGCCGCGTGAGTTAGAGCACGAATTAGAGAAGGCGCATCCCACAGCAGAGTAATTCCGCTCGAGTGGGGTGCAGAAGGTAATCTATTTCCTTATGGAATTACCTGTGGATAACTCGCAACGCGCCCCACGTCATCCGCATCGCAAACCCGAACAAAGCAATTGGTTAGTAAGGTTTGCTCACGAATACGGCTGGTGGCGCGTTGTTGCGATTCCCGTGATGATAGTGCTGACTATCTGGGTTATCGCAGACGTGATTGACGCGACCACAGGCACGGACGGCACTCAGGTCGCGCAGACCAGTCAGTCGCCGCAGCCCGAGCCTTCCGAGAAGCTGGGCCCCGACCCAGCTGATGCCGGTGACATAAAGGCAGCCAAGGACCAACTTCCCGCAGGCGGTGACTTCACCGAAGCTGGCGATGACACCTACCGTGATGCGGGTCCAGCCGGCGCACACGCAGGCAAAGGCGGCAAAACCGTAGTTCGCTACTCCGTGGAGATCGAAAACGGCGTTAACACTATTGCCTATGGCGGCGACTCCGCCTTTGCGGCTATGGTCGATGCCACCCTCGGTGATCCACGCGGTTGGACCTCAACCGGGGATTTCGAATTCATTCACGTTGCGGCCGACGATAAGCCTGACACGCGGATTCGGCTGACTTCTTTGGCCACGACTGCGAAGCTGTGTGGCGCGCAGCTCAACACCGAAACGTCGTGTCATACCGGCATCACTGGAGAGTCCACGGTGAACCTCAACGAGTCCCGCTGGGTACGCGGCGCCGTTCCTTTTGAAGGCGACCTTGGCAATTACCGCCAGTACCTCATTAACCACGAATTTGGCCATGCAATCGGTTACGCTTCCCACCAGGCCTGCGGCGGCGAAGGCAAGCTCGCTCCCGTCATGATGCAGCAGACGCTGAGCTTAAATAACGCCGAGTTGCACGAAAAGGACTCCAAAGAGATCTACCCTGATGAGGATGTGACCTGCGAGCCCAACCCGTGGCCTTATCCGAATCCACGCATCAAGGATCCGCACAATCCGGAATAGGAGAACCCAATGTTGCTTCCCCCAGAACACGTGTTGTCCGCCTTCCACGCGGAGGCGAATTTCCGCCAGATCCGCGGCGAGGTCTTGGGTCCGGAATGGGACCACGGTATCAAGGTAGGCGACGTCGTCTATGCCCGTGCCAATGAATGGTCGGGGTGGTCCGCCAAGGTCCGGGAGAAGATGTCCTTAGCGGGTGCACGAGTCGTGCGTCCGGTGCTTACGACTGACGCGCGCTATACCGCTGCTGGGTGGAAGGCCAATCAGTACGTTCCTGGCCAGCTGCGCGGACGCGTTGATGAGACTGCGCAAATGGCGTTGCGTTTGAACGAAGCGATGTCAACCGTGCCTCTGCCCAACGTGGGGCAGCGCGACGACGTATTCGCACGTGCTGAGCGTGCCGCGTGGGATGAGACGGGGGAGGCCTATTCTGATGCCGACCTCGCAGGAATTCCGGTAGGTATTGCGCACGTCGATGTTCTCGGAACCACCATCTTTGCGGATACAAATCCGCCTGCGCTTGTCGACGTCGTGCCATCCGCGGCGCCCCGTCCAGTTGGCTGGAGCGCCGCGCTGGTCATCGTCGATGGCCTCATCGCGGACGTTGTGGATGACGGCATCTGCAACCGCTTTGGGCACGTTCCAGGAATGTCCCAGCTTCTGCTGCGTGCCTCGGCTTATCGCCGTTACGTCAATAACCTGCACCCGCAGTCGAAGACGACCACGCGTTCGAACATTGAAAGGGTTGAAGCTCTGCTCGTGTCCAGGTCATCTGAAATACTGAACGGGTGAGTTACGATCCCCGTTCTACCGCCCGCGCAGGCGTCGTCTTGCCGCCTTCCCCTCAAGTCCGTCTAGTCCCGCGTACTTCCCAGCGCAGCTCGCGTTCCTGGGATTTTCCGCTGCCTGAAACAGGCAGATGGCGCGTGACGGGTACGGCGGGTTCCGGTGTCTCGAGCCTGCTTGTCGACGTTGTCTTGAACAAGCTGAGCTCCGGCGCTGACCCCTCGGGGATCTTGGTGGTCTCCACCTCGAAGGAATCTGGTTCGATCCTGCGGCGCGAGCTGGCGCAGCACTTGGAAGATTACGCGGCGCAGGCATCGATGGTGCGCTCGGTGCACTCCTTGGCCTTCGCACTGCTGCGGACAATCTCAGAAGAAGAGATTCGTCTCATCACCGGCGCTGAGCAGGATGCGGTCATCCGTGAACTACTGGAGGGCCAAGCAGAAGAGAATCGTGGTAGCTGGCCCGCGGAGGTCCGCCCAGCCATGACCTTCGTGGGGTTTGCCCGGCAGTTGCGTGACTTGCTGCTGCGTGCCATCGAGCGTGGCAAGGGCCCGCATGAGCTCATGGAGTTGGGGCAAAAGTACCAGCAGCCTATGTGGACCGCGGCAGGCGAGTTCCTACTCGAGTACGAACGCACGCAGCAGCTGGCTGGTCTGCATTCTTACTCTGCAGCAGAGCTCGTCAACGAGGTCTTGTTGCACTCGGAGTTGGTGGAGAAGCATCCGTGGCACACCATCATCGTGGATGATGCGCAGCTGCTGGACCCGACCTCGGGCAAGCTCATCGAGGGGCTCTCTTGCAGCACAGAGCTGACTGTGGTGGCGGGGGACCCTGACCAAGCCGTCTTTGCTTTCCGAGGCGCCAACTCGGAGTTCTTGACCTCCTTCCCAGCGGAACATGAGCTGGTGTTGGAGGAACCTCGGCGTCGTCCAGCGCCTGCATGCATCAGCATCGTGGATTCGCGCTCGACCCTGCGCGACGTTGTTGCGGATGCTGTCCGGCGCCGCCATTTGGAAGATGAGGTGCCGTGGCGGGAGATCGCGGTGATTGTGCGTTCTACTGGTGACATTGGCCAGGTGCGCAGGACCCTCCTGGCGGCCGGCGTGCCGGTGCACATCAACCCCACGGACGTTATTTTGGCGGAGCAGCGCCTAGTCAAGTCTATTTTGCTGGCGCTGCGCGCATTGGACCATGAGTTGAGCAACACCGAGTTGGAGGAGCTTGTCACGGGACCTGTCGGTGGTGCGGACCCGGTGACGTTGCGGCGCCTCATTCGTGGACTGCGTAGGTGGGCGCCGCAGTCCCGCGGTATCGATTCCTTGCGGGCGCTGTTGGAAGGCGAACTGCCGGACTTTAGAGGTCTGCTTACCGAACGCGAACAGACCATCCTGGAGCGTATCCGCTCGATCCTGGATGCAGGCCGTGCAGCACTGCGCGCGCAGGTCTCTATCGAGGAAACCCTGTGGGAAGTGTGGAACGCCACTGGCCTCGACGCGCGTTTGCAGGCCGCGGCCTTGCGCGGTGGTGCCACGGGCTCGCAGGCAGACCGCGACTTGGACGCGATGATGTCGCTCTTCGACGCGGCCGGTGACTATTCGGAGCGCCGTCCTGGTGCGTCCCTGGAGGCTTTCCTGCGGCATATCGAGGAACAGGAGCTACCTACGGGCGTGCGTGATCGCCGAACCGCAATTCCGCAGGCGGTAGAGGTAATTACCGCGCACGGTGCAGTGGGACGCGAGTGGGACACCGTGGTTATTGCAGGTGCGCAGGAAGGAACCTGGCCCTCGTTGGGCGAGACCGGTTCCGTCTTTGGGCAGGAGGATCTCATCGACTTGCTGGATAAAGGCATCGCGCCGGGCACACCGGTGAGTCATGTGGCCAGCCGCTTGAGGGAGGAGCGCCGCTTGTTCCACGTCGCTACCACCCGTCACCGCAGGCGCCTGCTCATCGCAGCTGTCGACGCCCCCGAGGCCGCTGTGCCTGAGGAACCATCCCGCTTTGTGGGGGAGTTTGCGCTGAGCGGCTCTGTCGACGTTCCTGGTGCGCAGACGCGCCGGGAGGCAACCAAGCGCCTGCGTGCGGCACAGTTGCCGCGGGAGCTCGGCCTTGCAGTCCCCGAACCTGCGCCGGTGTCGGTGCGTGCGGAACGCGAGATCGACCCACTCGATGTGGCTGTGCTTTCGGTGCCGTCCTTTGTGGCGCAGTTGCGTCGGGTTGTGGTGAGCGCTTCCAGCGGTGAGGCAGAGCGCAGTCAGGCAGCCCGCCAGTTGGCGCGCTTGGCTAAGGCAGGAGTACCCGGTGCCCATCCAGAGAGCTGGTGGGCTGCGCGTTCGGTGGCCACGGATGTCCTTGCAGACATGGAAGAGGCCGTGGCGGTGGGGCGCGTTTCGCCGTCTCGTGTCGAGGCCTTGCTGAATTGTCCGCTCAGCGCCATCTTGGGCAACCTCGCGGAAGAGGAGTCCACGCCGATGCACCTCATTCGCGGCACCATGGCGCATGCCTACCTAGAAGCGTTGGGCAGGGGAATCGAACCTGAACTGGGTAAGAAAATGGTTATGGAGGCTTTTGCTTCCATCGTGGATGGGCCCGGATGGAAGATGCGCAGCGATATGGCTGCCTTCGAGCGGCTTATCGACCGCACCCACCAGTGGGCTATGAACTCCGAGTCCTCCTTTGAGCTCATTGGTGTTGAGGTTCCCGTCTCCGTGGAAGTCCTGCCTGGCATTACCGTTGCTGGTTACATGGATCGCCTAGTCAAGGCTGGGGATGACTACATGGTGGTTGACCTCAAGACGGGCAACAGCGCTGTGACCGCAAAGCAGGCCAAGGAAAATCCACAGCTGATGACGTATCAGTTGGCTTTGGAACGCGGTGAACTTGTCGGTGTTGTGGACGCAGACGACGCGGAAGCAGGGGAGAACCCCGGCTCTTCGCCGGTCATCCGTACTGGTGAAGGCTTGCCGCGTGGTGGCGGTGTATTGGTCTATCCCGCCCATGACAGCGTCAAGATCACAACGCGCGACCAAGCAGCGGTGCCGCCGGAAGAGCTTGCGGCCTTCGCCGAAAAGCTGCCGGCGCTCGTTGCAGAATTACATAGCGAGCGCTTGACCGCGCGCGAGAATGATTCTTGTGATCGCTGCGCTATTCGCTCTATTTGCCCAGTACAAGCCGAGGGAAAGCAGGTCTCTGATGAATTCGCAGTCTAATCTTCTCAGCCCGGCAGAGCTTTCCACGGCCCTGGGCAAGGCGTTTCCGCCGACGCCGGAGCAAGCCAGGGTAATCGAGGGCGAGCTCGGACCAAAGCTCGTGGTGGCGGGTGCCGGTGCGGGCAAGACCGAGACGATGGCTTCGCGCGTGGTCTATTTGGTGGCCAACGGCATGGTGGCGCCGGAAAAGGTCTTGGGTCTGACGTTTACCCGCAAGGCCGCGCAGCAACTCGAGCAACGTATTCGCAAGCAGCTCATCAAGTTGCGTGACTCGGGAATCGTGCAGCCTGGTACGGCCGCGGCCGAGGCTTTGGAAAATATCGCGCCAAAGGTTGCCACCTATGACTCCTACGCGGGTGACTTGGTGCGTGAATACGGTTTGCTCATGCCTGTGGAGCCGACAGCGCGCATCATTACCGATGCTGAGCGCTACGCCATCGCACACGACGTGGTGGTCAATTACGGCGGCAAGCTGTCGGCCTCGCAATCGTTGGGCCACGTGACGGATACCTTGCTCAAACTGGCGCAGGCCATGGACAACGGCTTGTTGGACCCAGACGAGATCCGCGAGCATGCACGGATTTTCACAGCCACCGCTTATGACCTAGAAAAGACTAGGAGGAATGGTCCGGAGTTTACCCGTGATCTCCAGAAATTCCTTGATAAGCAGCAGTTGCGCGTGGAGTATCTGCCACTGGTGGAGGCCCTCAAGGAAGAGCAGGCCGCTCGTGGCGTGATTACCTTCGGTGAGCAAATGGCTATTGCCGCGGCCTTAGCGGAGAGCCATCCGCAGGTGGGCGAGCAGCAGAGCCAGCGATTCAACGTCGTCATGCTGGACGAGTACCAGGACACCTCCCATGCTCAGCGCGTGTTGCTGCGCTCCTTGTTCGGCGGGGTCCGCCCCGATGTTTCGGTGACCGCAGTGGGCGACCCTATGCAGTCCATTTATGGCTGGCGCGGTGCCACGGCAGAAAACCTTGCTGCCTTCGTTGAGGACTTCCCTCAATCAGACGGTTCGCCGGCGCCGAAGGATCAGCTCACCATTTCGTGGCGTAACCCGCAGCAAACGCTGACGCTGGCTAACGACGTCGCCGGGCACCTGTTTGCGGAAACCGGCGGGCCGCGCCCAGTTGATGAATTGTCGCCGCGCGATAACGCCCCAGAAGGCGAGGTGAAGTTGGCCTACTTCGCCAGCGAAAACGAGGAACGTGAGTTCGTAGCGAATCACCTCAAGGCGCAGCTGGATGCGTGCGAGGATCCGAGCCGCTTTAGCGCGGCGGTTCTAGTGCGCACCAACAAACAATCGCCGCTCATTTCTCAAGCCTTGGATGCAGTCGGCGTGCCCAATGAAATCGTTGGTTTGGGCGGACTGCTTTGGCAGCCTGAGATCCAAGACCTCATTGCTGTAGCGACCATTCTCCTGCGCCCGCAGGACACCAATGCTGCCTTGCGCGTTCTCACCGGCCCGATGTGTGGGCTGGGTGTGAAGGATCTCAAGGAGCTGCTGGCTCGCCAACGCAATCTGGCGGGGGCAAGTGATGAATCCGCAGGCCGTCTTCGCTGGGAAGGCGGCGATCCTGTCGAGCACCTTGCCGCGCAGCTGGCTGAACTCACCAAGGAGGACACGAGCCAGGTCTTGGGCCTTGCCGACGCCCTCGCAGATTTGGGAGAGCGGGAGCGCTACAGCGCGGCTGGCCTTGCTCGCATGGAAGAGCTTTCAGCGAAGCTGCGTCATCTGCGTACCTACTCGCTGAGCAAGTCACTGAGCGATCTCTTTGCAGACATCGAGGCGATGTTTAATATTCGCACCGAGGTGCTGGCAAACGGACAGCAGGGCGGGACGACGCACCTTGATACATTCGCCGACATTGTCGCCGGATTCCATGGGGACTCCTTGGGCGCACTTCTGGACTACCTCTCCATGGCGCGTGAGCACGAAGACGGACTGACCCCGGGCGAGGTTCCAGCTGTTGACGGTCGCGTGCAAATCATGACCGTGCACAAGTCCAAGGGCCTGGAGTGGAAGCACGTGTGCGTGCTACACGCTGACTCCAGCAGTTACAAGGCCCAGGCGGAGACCTTCCTCACGCTCGTGGAAAAGGCGCCCACTGATGCGGACGTCATTGAGCTTGAGCCCGATGCTGTCAAGCGCTCGGCATTTGGAAAGGCCTGCGAAGCCTATAAAGAATCGGTCCGCCAGAACCAGCGGGAAGAGGCTGCTCGCCTGTTCTATGTTGCGATGACGCGTACCGAGTCCACCCTGACCGTTACTGGTTCAGGCACCAACCGCAAAGGTGGCAAGGCACAAAAAGGACCTTATGAATACCTGGAGCTGTTGCGCGAGAAACACTCGGACCTGGTCAGCCACTGGGACGTTCCAGCGACTCCTGAGGAGGCCGAGGCGCTCACCACCCTTCGTGAGGGCACGTTCCCGTCGCTGCGCGCTAACCCGGATGCGCTGCGCGGTGCTGATCTCGTGCTGGACGCAATGGAGGAGCTGCCGACATTGCGGGCGGGGGAGACCTTCGAGTTGTGGGAGCAAGAAGCCGGAGCCCTCATCGAGGAATACGCCGCGCTTAAGGCCCCTGTGGTTGATGTGGAGCTGCCGACTGAGCTGACCGCCTCCGACATGGTGTCTTTGAGCTCCGATCCCATTCAGTTCGCGCGCCGCCAACGCCGCCCAGTGCCCTTCAAGCCGAACGCCTACGCGAAGCGCGGTACCGCCTTCCACGCGTGGCTGGAGGAGCGGTTCGGTTCGCCAGCCTTGCTGTCTGAAAACGAGCTGCCTGGTTCTGATGAGCAGCCAGAGCAAGACCTGGAATCACTAAAGGATGCATTCTTGAACTCGCCGTGGGCGCAGCGCACCCCAGAGTATGTCGAAGCACCCTTTGAAATCACCATCGGTGAGTCGGTCGTCCGCGGCCGAATGGATGCCGTATTCCGTGAAGCCGACGGAACCTGGCTCATCGTGGACTGGAAGACTGGCCGTCCGCCTGCCGGTGCAGCGATGCGCGCCGCCGAGATCCAGCTCGCCGTCTATGCAGAGGCTTGGCGGCGAGTACATAAGGCGGCGAATGTACGCGCTGCTTTCTTCTATGTCCGTGATGGTTATTTCTTCGAACCGCGTAATTTGCCCACTGGAAAGGAGCTAGTAGAACTCCTTGAATCGTCAGTTTCAGGTCAGGCGGGCTAAGGTATTGAGCCGGTCCGGAAACCGAGTCATCGGGTCATCGCGGTCTATGCATTCTGTCCGCTGTGCAAAATCGTTTAGACTCGGAGAACCCCGGATCGCTCAACGAGGTAAGTAATAAAAGGAAGACAGAACTTCAGTGCCGAAACAAAGTGCGAAGCGCATTAGACGCCGCTTCAAAGCGCGCTTTATGCCGCAGATTGAGCTGACTTCACAGCCCGACCACGCACTCATTGACGTGATCACTGTTCCGCGTGCGGTCAGCGACAGCCCGTGGAGGCAGCTGGGCAGCCGCGTGCTGTGGGCTCTAGCGCTTCTGGTTTTTGTCACCGTCGTGGTCTACTTCGATGGCGACGGATATAGCGAGGACCTGTCGCTGCTCGATGCTTCCTATTACGCAGCGGTCTCCCTGACCACAGTGGGCTATGGTGACATCGTCCCGGTCACGCCGCAAGCTCGCTTCATTAACCTTCTGATTGTCACGCCAGCCCGCCTGGTCTTCCTTGTTTTGTTGGTCGGCGCAACGTTGTCAGTGCTGACAGACAAAGCACGCCGTACATTTGAAATCCAGAATTGGAGAAAGCAATTGCGCAACCACACAGTTGTCATCGGTTACGGCACCAAGGGTGCGGGAGCGGTCGCTGCTTTGCTGGCTGATGATGTCCCGGCTTCCCAGATCGTGGTCATCGATACCAATCGAGCCTCCCTGGCCAACGCAGAGCACCACGGCCTGGTCACCATCTATGGCTCCGGCACCAAGCAGGACGTCCTCCGCATCGCGGGCGTCGAAAATGCCTCCTCTGTGGTGGTCACACCGTCCACAGACGATACCGCTGTGCTGTGTACTCTGTCGGTCCGCGAGCTGAACCCGAGGGCGAAGATCGTGGCCTCCGTGCGTGAGTCCGAGAACCGCCACCTGCTGCGCCAGTCCGGTGCCGATTCCGTGGTTACCTCCGCCGAGACCGCCGGCCGCCTGCTTGGTCTTGCCACCGTGACGCCGACCGTGGTGGAGATGATGGAAGACCTGCTCTCCCCGAACGAGGGCTTCTCCGTTGCCGAGCGCCCCGTGCGCGAATTTGAGGTTGGCTCCAACCCGCGCCACCTCGCTGACATCGTGCTTGCTGTGCTGCGAAACAACGAGCTACACCGCGTCGATACCGCCGATGCTTACTCGCTTAAGCCTGGCGACCGCCTGCTCTACATCAAGCACGAGATGGAGCAAGCCAACGAAGAAGAGGACGAAGAAGAATAGTGTTTCTGCCTGTCACCGAGACCAACCGCGTACCAGTTGATTTCCAAGGCGCCCCGGTCTTGGTCGCAGAACCAACCGGCCCCATCCTCGTTGAGGTAGGGGCCTTTCAGGCTTTTTCGATGCCCGAGGAACAGGCCAAGGTGTTAGGAACGCTGCGTGACGCCACATTCTTCGCCGACCACCCTGAGATCCTCAAAGCCATCCACTTGGTGCGCAATCGTCGAGAGCTGCGCTTCGACCCACGAACCGGACGGGAACTGGAGTATCCTGCCCCGGGCGTCGTCGGGCGCGATGCCCACAACGAGCACCGAATTGTGTTTCCCCGCCTTGATCCCGCAGTGATTGGAATCATCCACCTAGCCGGCACGGACAAGATTCTGTTGGCCAAGAATCGGATGCGTAATAGCTTTTATTCGCTCATCGCCGGCTACGTCGATGCTGGAGAGAACCTCGAGGAGGCTTTCACCCGGGAGGCCCTTGAGGAGACCGGAATGCGCGTGCGCGAGGTGCGCTACTGGGGCTCACAACCCTGGCCCCCAAGCGGCTCGCTTATGGTGGGCTTTTCCGCGGTCACGGACGATGTCCGGGCCGTTTGCGATACTGATGGGGAATTGGAAGAGACCCGTTGGGTTAGCCGGGCTGAGTTGCCTGAGCTGACCATTGCCCGGAAGGGCTCGATTGCACACACGATGATTATGGAGTGGTACCACGGTGAATAGGCCGGATTTGTCCCTGTTGGATGAGGACCAACGCGCTGCCGCGACCGCCCCACGCGGACCGGTATGCATCTTGGCGGGTGCCGGTACAGGTAAGACGCGTACCGTGACCTACCGCATCGCCAACATGGTGGACCAGGGCTTCGTTAGTCCGCAGCGCATCCTCGCCGTCACTTTCACCACGCGTGCGGCGGGGGAGATGCGCGATCGCCTCAACCAGATGGGCGTCGGTGGCGTGCAAGCCCAGACCTTTCACGCGGCGGCGCGTCGCCAGCTGCGCTACTTCTGGCCACAGGTCGCAGGCGACCTTCCATGGGAGCTGTTGGATAACAAGTTTTCCGTGGTCGCGCGGGCTGTGCGTTCACTGAACTTGGACAATTCCAAGGACTCGATTCGTGACTACTTGAGCGAGATCGAGTGGGCCAAGTCTTCTCTCATTGGTGCCGATTCTTATCCGGAGGTCATCGCCACCACCGACCGTGAAGCACCCACAGATCCTGCGAAAGTGGCGGAGGTCTTTCGGCGTTACGAGCAGCTCAAGTCCACGCAGGACCGCATGTTCTTAGACTTCGACGACCTCCTCATGCATATCGCCGGGGCAATCGAGAACGTGCCCTCGGTAGCCGAGGTCTTCCGCGAGCAGTACCGCACCTTCGTCGTTGACGAGTACCAGGACGTCACGCCCTTGCAGCAGCGGGTCCTCAATGCGTGGTTGGGAGACCGAGACGATCTCACAGTGGTCGGTGACGCCAACCAGACGATTTACTCCTTCAACGGCGCTTCGCCGGACTACCTGCTCAACTTCTCTCGCACGTATCCCAATGCGACCATCGTGAAGCTTCAGCGAGACTACCGTTCCACGCCACAGGTCACGGATTTGGCTAACCGCGTCATCGCTAAAGCTACGGGTCGCGCGGCGGGAACCCGCCTGGAGCTGCAGGGTATGCGCGATCCCGGTCCTGAACCCACGTTCAAGGCCTATGAGTCGGAAGAGATCGAGGCGAAGGAAGTAGCAGGCCAGATCCTGACGCTCCTCAACAAAGGTGTGAAAGCATCAGAGATCGCCGTGCTCTACCGCATTAACGCGCAGTCGGAGCAGTTTGAGCAAGCGCTTGCCGACGCCGGCATTGTCTACCAGGTCCGCGGTGGTGAAGGGTTCTTCCGTAGGCCGGAGATCCTCGAAGCCATTCGCGTCCTCATCGCGGCTACTCGCCGTGATGACCTGCCAGCAGACCCGGTGGCGATCGCGCGCGCCGCGTTCGTCGAGTTGGGACTTACTCCTACCGAGCCGCAGGGTGCGCAGGCGCGTGAGCGCTGGCAGTCTCTCAATGCGTTGGTGGATCTCATTGCGCAGATCGTGAACGACCACGAAGGAATCGATCTCAACGGGGTCCTCGGCGAGCTGCATCGTCGCTCCGAAAACAAACAGAATCCCACGATGGAAGGTGTCACCCTCGCCACCATCCACGCAGCTAAGGGCCTGGAATGGGATGCGGTCTTTCTGGTTGGGCTCACTGAGAAGCTCATGCCCATCAACTACGCCATCAAGGCGGGCGACGAGCAGGTGGAAGAAGAACGCCGCCTGTTCTACGTGGGCATTACCCGTGCACGTGAGCACCTTGCATTGTCGTGGGCCTTGGCTAAGACGACGGGCTCGCGTGCCTCGCGCGAGCGCACCCGCTTCTTGGATGGATTGGTGCCGGGGATCGAGGAAACGCCAGGCAGCGGGCGCCGGTACCGCCAGCGCAAGTGCCGAATTTGCTCGGCTGAGTTGACGAGCCCTGCTGAGAAAGTTCTGGGCCGACACGAGTATTGCGAGTATGAGGGCGATGAAGAGGTCTTCTCCGCGCTGCGCGCCTGGCGCGCGAAGACCGCTCGCGAAGCGAAGGTTCCGGCCTACGTGATTTTCTCCGACGCCACGCTGCAGGCGATTTCAGAAGCCCTGCCAGCAAGTGAGGCCGAGTTGCTCGACATCTCGGGCGTGGGGCCCTCGAAGCTGGAGCGTTATGGCGCGGAGGTCCTGCAAATCATCGCTGCGTTGCGTTCCTAATCGCGGCCGCACGGGAGCCTGTGCTGCCGTCCACCGCAAATACCCAGACCTGGGAACCCAGAACCCAAGGTCGCGGAAAAGCGTGCCAAGCGCCCAAGCGATCGCGACCAGCAGGACTGGGTGCCCAGGCCTGGGGATTTAGAAAGTCCGCACGTGGCCCCAGTGCGAGCGCGGCTTGGACCGGCACATAGCGCTACCGATTGCGTTTCGTTTCGAAGCAATAGGGGCACTTCGGGTGCTCGATAACTAGCCGGTATTGGTGATGCCCGTAGAGGTCCACCTCAAGCTGCTCGCCCGGCATCACCCGCGAGCTTTTCGCACCAGGCGGCGACGGCCATCTAGCAAGACGCCTGACCAACACCGCGGACTGTACCGCCACTGCCTGCGCCACAAGGTCATCGGTGTTTCTGTCTGCATCAGCCAGCTGGCTGACCACTTGGTGCCATTGCCCATCCACGTCGATGCGGTGTAGATGCGCGCACATGGGGCAGGGGCCGCGGCCGTCGACGTGCACAGGCCCAATGACTCCGCGCGAATCGACCAGCGAGACCGGCAGGAATGTGCCCTTGCACTTGCTGAGTGCAGCAGCGAGGTTCACGGGTTCATGCAGCATGTCAGCCGCGACAACAGGGAAGTGCTCACTGACGCTTGCGATGTAGGAATACATATTCTCTGATTCCAGCGGATTGCGCAGGATGAATCCAGCATTATGAAATACCGTGCGCAGAGTTTGCGCCAGTGCACTGGAACCCAACACCACCACGCTTTGACGCGGTTGCTCCGGCCAGAGGATGTTGTAACAGATGAGGTCTTCAATGAGAGTGCGCGCAGCCGCATCGTCCATACCCGCGCGGACCAGAAGCCGCTCAACGCTCTCTCGAGTCATCGGCTTACTAAGGAGGTTTAAGGCTTCAACAATCTGCATTTCTACCTCGACGACTCCCACTCGCGTGGCATCCATTCCGAACTGGATCACCCCAGGCTCGCGTTCCACCACGGCAACCCCCGGCGCGAGTGAATAAGTTGTCATCGCTGAGACAGCGTGCGTTTCCCCTGCCATGCTTTCCCCCTAAAGCTGTGCGCGTGAGAATATTCCAACACAAGTACAATCACCTGTCATGTCGAATCAACAGCCCGCCCGCGAGTCCGCCCCAGAAGTGCGCGTGATTCGCTCCGCCAAGCGCAAGCGCACAATCCAAGCACGCATGGTAGACGGGGTATTGGAAGTTCGCATTCCGGCCTGGATGTCTGCCAAGGAAGAACAGAAAGCGGTCACGGATATGCTCGCCCGTGTTGAACGCAAGCACACCTCGTCGCGGCGTTCCGATGCAGATCTGGAAGAACGCGCCGCGGAACTCAACAAGCTTTACCTAGGTGGCCAGGCCAAGGTGGGTTCCATCCGGTGGGTCAGCAATCAGAACTCGCGCTGGGGCAGCTGTACGACGTCCACTGGAGACATCCGGATCACGGATCGGCTCAAGGACGTGCCGGAGTATGTCCTCGATTCCGTCATCATCCATGAGCTCACGCACACATTTATCCCCGGGCACGGGCCGCGCTTTTGGGAGTGGGCAGATCGCGCGCCAAAGGCGGAACGGGCCAAGGGATACTTAGAGGCCTACCAGCGCTTTGGCTGATAGGCCTCTAAAAGAGCAGCGGTGCGGCGAGATTACTTCTCGGATTCGGGGCCGTTAGGACCGTCGGTCTCGTCGCTTCCGTCCTGCGTATCCTTGCCGTCTTGCTCGCGAAGCATTTCTTCCAGCTTGGCAAACTCTTCTTCGAAGCCGGAATCGGGGGCGTCGTCAAGCAGGCTATCGATGAACGAAGCAGGGTTCTCGATTTGCTCTGCGGTAGGCAGGAAGTCTGGGTGGTCCCAGGCCTTGTCGCGCTTTTCGGCGCCAACCGCGACGGTGGTGCGGCGCCACAGCTCCGCAGCGGCGTCGACCTTTGGGGCGGAGAGCTCAATGCCCACGACCTTGGAGATGGCCTGCTCCGCGGAACCGCCCGTAGCGCGGCGGTGTGCCCATGCCTCATTCATGGTAGAGGTGGACGGGATACGCTCGCCCAGCGCTTCATTGACCACGTGGTCAACCCAGCCCTCGACCAGAGCAAGCAGCGTTTCTAGGCGGGAGACCGCACCTGCGTTGCGGGAGGTGATGCGCGGGGTGAGGTCCATCCCCTGCAGCTTGCTCATCGCGTCCTGGATAGCTTGTGGGTCGCCGGACTCCAGGTTGAGCTCGCGGGTGGCTTCCTCGATGTGGGAAGTGTCAATGACCAGGCCAATGGCGTATTCCTCAACAGAGGAGACCAGGCGCTCCACCAGCCACGGAACGTGCTTAAACAGGCGCTGGCGGGCGGCCTCTCGCGCGCCGATGTAGACCAGAATCTCCTGGCCTGGAACGTTGAGGTCGCGGGCGATCTTCTGGATGTTGTGCGGCAGCAGAGCCGTGGTGCCGGCAGGGGAGACTGGCAGACCGAAGTCAGAGCCGGTCAGTGCCTGAGCGGCAAGGTCACCAAGCGCGCGGCCTAGCTGCATACCGAAGTTCATGCCTGACATCTGGTTCATCATGTTTGCCATCGGGCCCATCATCTCGCGGGCTTCTTCAGGCATGGACTCCAGCTGCGCGTTGTTCATGTGCTGCGCCACCGGGGTGACCAGGCGCTGCCACATTGGAATGGTTGCCTCCAGCCACTCGGTGGAGTTCCATGCCTTCACTGCACCAGAGGCGGTGGGGAGATCGGTGGCGTCGTCAAGCCATAGCTCCGCCAAGCGGACGGCCTCTGTGACAGCGTTGATGTCAGCGTCGCTTACTTCTTTGTCAGTCGAAATCTGCTGCAGTGCGATGCGCTTTGCCATCTCGTAGTTGACTGGGCCGGCACCTTCCGCGGAGTTCATTGAGGAACCCATGCCGGAGAGCATCTGACCAAATTGGTTCAGGAGATCTCCTAAACCACCGCCTGCGGCGCTTCCACCGAAGCCGAAGGCGCCAAACGGGTTCTGGTCGCGGCGTGAGTTTTCATCATCGCCGTCGTCGTTATTGGGGAAAGAAAAGCCGAATCCGTTGCTCATGGGCTCTAATCTACCGGCAGGCGGCGGCTGGATTCCATGAACAACGCAACGCTGACAGCGAACACGAATGAAAACCATAACGAAAAACGTTGTAGGCTGTTTCATCGTGAATTCACCTGAAAACCGTCGACTTCGCACCCTTGCCTGGGGCGCCATCCCCGTCGTAGTGCTCGGTGCTGCATTGAGCATCGACCACATCCCCGGCACGGATGTTGCTCTGACCGTTCCTTATGCCGCGGAAGGGCCCGGACCCACCGTGGACACTTTGAGCGAGGTCGACGGTGCTAAGGTCGTGGATGTGACTGCTCCCAAGACTTATGAGACCTCGGGACAGCTCAACATGACTACTGTCTCGGTGCGTACCAACATGACGCTGGCGCAGGCCCTGGGTCGGTGGATCATGACCGATGACACCCTCGTGCCCATTGATACCGTCATCCCCCAAGGAAAAACGGATGAAGAAGTCAACGAGTCCAACAAGCAGGCTTTTACCCAGTCGGAGGCCGCGGCAACGGTCGCTGCGATGAACTACCTCAAGGTCCCGGTCAAGATCGTCGTGGCGCAGGTGCTCAAGGACGCGCCGGCCACTGGGGTGGTTAAAGCCGAAGACATCATTACCTCCGTCGATGGCAAGGACGTCAGCGAGCCGGGCCAGGTCCAAGAGCTCGTGCGTGCCAAGAAACCTGGCGACAGGATGGAGCTCGGCATCGAGCGCAAGGGCAAAAAGCTCACCGAGGAAATCACCCTTGGTTCTCATCCGGATGATGACAGCGTCGCTTTGCTCGGCATATCCATGACATCGCAACCGAAGGAGGACATCAAGGTCCAGTACAACCTCCAGGACATAGGTGGTCCTTCCGCTGGCATGATGTTCACGCTCGCCGTAATCGACAAGCTTTCCGAAGGCGAGCTCAACGGCGGAAAGTTCGTGGCTGGTACCGGAACGATCAACGAGGACGGCACGGTGGGCCCCATTGGCGGCATCGTTCACAAAGTAGAAGCTTCCAAACAAGCCGGTGCGGAGCTCTTCCTAGCCCCGGCGGATAACTGCGCGGAGGCCACGAGCCGCGACACTGGCGACATGGTGGTGGCCAAGGTCGAATCCATCGACGACGCCATCGCGGCCATGGACAACTTTGCCCACGGCAAAAAGGTCGAAACCTGCGGCTAGATTAAGCCAGGCCGCAGACTAGATAAGGCCAAGCTCCTTGAGGCGGTCCTCAGGATCATCTTGATCGGTGGAGATCATCTGCTGCATCACTAGGCCCTCTTTGTTGTCCACCACGGTCAAGATAGCGGTGTTGCCCAGCATGGACCAGCCGACGACGCGGTCGCCCTCATCCTTGATGACGCGGGAAGAGCGCAGCTCAGTGAGTACCTGTGTGGTTTGCGCGGCCTTCGACTTGTTCTTGAAGAACTGGAACTGGCCCACCTTGGAACCCGAGCAGTTATAGGAGTCCTCCACACCGTTGGGGTCGCAGCGGTCAAACTGCTGGAAGATCTCCACTGGGATGAGCTCACCGAAGGTCTTGTAGGCCTCTTCCACTGGCTTTGCTAGCTTCTTGTCCGTCTTTGCGCTTCCACTCTCGTTGGCGGATTCGCTCGCGGTTGCGCTGGCGGAAGGATCAGCAGATTCTGATTCTGCGGCTTTGCTGGTGGCGGATTCGGCGCTGGACTCCGCGCTTTCTTCGGTAGTGGGAGCTGCGCTTGACGACGTCTCCTTCGCCGGGGTTTCCTTCGCCTGAGCGGTGGTCTCGGGGGGCTGCGGAGCAGGCGCCTCCTCTTTGTCGCCGCAGGCCGTTAACACGCACGTCGCAGCCACACAGGCTGCCGCGACTCGGGCTGAGCGGGTTAGCGAGGCAAATCGCACGAGGAGACTCCTTTAGTTTTTGAAACACTTAAAAGAACAGTTTAGTCCAGTTCATCCGGATCTTGTTCCAGTCCGTAGCGCAAAGCCGCGATGACGCCTGGGGCAACCTCAGGACCGCCCCGCAGCTGGATGTCATCTTCCGCAAATGGGCCAGCTGCCTCCAGCTCTTCCTCGGTGGGACGCAGCTGCAGCAGGGTAAGCTCCACGCCTTCCTCGCGAAGAACGCCGGAGAAGAGGCGAGCGGGACGAGGAGCGGCGTCGCCAAGCGCAGATGCGGAGGTATCGCGGAACTTGATCTCCTGTGCCAAGACGACCCCCGCGACCTCGTGCGGCCACGCTAGGCGCGCCACGTAGTCGGCGAGTTGCTCGGAGCCTGGTTCGATGTTGTCTGGAATGTTGTCCTGGACAATGAGCGTTAGGGGAGAGGCATCCTCTTCGTTGAGTTCGGCTAGTTGGTCAGCAACCAGTGAGGTGGGAACCAAAGCAAACAAAGTTGGGGGTGCATCCCAGCCCTCGGCGTGCACGAATTCGACCGCCTCACGCATGGCTTTGTTTAATGCTGGCTGAGAAACCTCGGGGGAACTCATAGGACTCCTTATTCGTTAACTGTGTATTGCTTCCCTAAGCTGGAAGACTATACCGCTTATATTCGCACGACTTTGATTGGAGCTGGCGTTGGCCTCTGGACTTTCCCAACCCGCTGCCCCAATGAAGCGCCCGCCCCGGCTTCTCTCTTGGGCTGTCGCTATCATTGCTGTTCTTCTATTTGTAGGCCCCATGTTGGTGGGCTTCTATACCGATTGGAAGTGGTTCGGCGCAATTGATTACCGTGGTGTTTTCACCACGACCCTCGTAGCGCGCATTGTTCTGTTTATCCTCTTTGCGGTGGTTGCCGGGGGCGTGGTTTTCGCCGCCGGCTTCGTGGCGTGGCGGGGCCGTCCAGACAGTATTGACTTCAGCGACCTGAACTCGCCGGTGTACCAATACCGCCGCTCGATTGAAAAGACCATGGGCCTATTCCTCAAGGTCATCCCGATCTTGGTGGGTGCGGTCGCTGGCCTGCTGGGCCAGGCTTCCTGGCGCGAGTTCATGCTCTTCCTCAACGGCCAGGACTTTGGCGTCAAGGATCCACAGTTCCAGCGTGACTTGGGCTTCTACGCGTTCCAGCTGCCGGTATGGAACATCGTGGTCAGCGCGTTCTCCATGCTGCTCATGGTGTGCTTCCTGTTGGCGCTGTTTAGCCACTACATTCTCGGCGGCATCCGCATTGGCAATCGCGCAGCTGGTGTGCGCGGTTCTATCTCGCGCCCGGCTCGCTTGCAGCTTGCTGTCACCGCCGGACTGTGGATGATCCTGCAGGTTGTAGGCTATTGGCTCGACCGCTACCAGCTGCTGTATAACCAGCACTCGCTGTTTACCGGTGGCTCCTACACCGACATCAACGCGTACCTGCCGGCCAAGATCATCTTGATGGTCATCGGCGTGTTCGTGGCCGTGGCCATCTTTGCGGCAGTGGTTATTAAGGACCTGCGCATCCCTGCGCTTGCTGTGGTTCTCATGCTGCTGTCCTCGCTTACCATTGGCCAGGCTTGGCCGTTGATGATGGAGCGTTTCTCCGTCACGCCAAACCGCCAGGCCAAGGAAGCGGAGTACATTTCTCGCAACATCGAGTCCACCCGTTACGCCTATGGGCTCACCGACGAGAACGTGACTTACGAGGAGAACTGGGGCGCAGGCGATGTCTCCGACTCCAAGGTCGCGGCGGACACCTCGACGATTTCTAACCTGCGTCTTCTGGATCCGGACATCATTGCCCCGACCTTTACCCAGATGCAGCAGCTGAAGAACTTCTACGGCTTCCCAGAGACGCTGGCCATGGACCGTTACACCATTGACGGCCAGGTCCGTGACTTTGTGGTCGCAGCCCGCGAACTCGACCCGAACGAGTTGCAGGACAACCAGCAGAACTGGTTGAACCGCCACACCGTGTACACGCACGGCAACGGCTTCGTGGCTGCGCAGGCGAACACCGTGGATGAGGTTGCCCGAGATGCAGGTTCCGCGCGTGGTGGTTTCCCCATCTTCACGGTCTCCGATCTACAGACCCAGCAGGGCAAGGAGAACGAGGGCGAGGGCGAGACCCAGGACGCAGAGAAGTCCTTGGGCATCAAGGTTGACCAGCCGCGTATCTACTTCGGCCCGGTCATCGCTAGCGCACAGGATGGCCGCGATTACGCCATCGTGGGCAAGACCGGCAACGACTCGGTTGAGTATGACACCGATTCCACGACCTACACCTATGACGGTAAGGGCGGCGTGCACATCGGTAATTTCTTCGACCGCACCGCATATGCGTTGAAGTACCAGGAGATGAACCTGCTGCTTTCTGACCGCGTTGGTTCCGAGTCGAAGATTCTCTATGACCGTGACCCGCGCGAGCGCGTGGAGAAGGTTGCTCCATGGCTGACCACTGACTCCGCTACCTACCCGGCTGTTATCGACGGCCGCATCAAGTGGATTGTCGACGGTTACACCACCCTGGATTCCCTGCCTTATTCTCAGCGCACCTCGCTGACTGAGACCACCCAGGACACCCAGAACCCAAATGGCACCAACCAGCGTCTTATCAACGAGCAGGTGGGCTACATCCGCAACTCGGTCAAGGCCACTGTCGACGCCTACGACGGCACCGTTGATCTCTACGAGTTCGACACTGAGGACCCGGTCTTGAAGGCATGGGAGGGTGTGTTCCCGAACGTGGTGAAGCCGGAGGCTGAAATCTCCGACGAGCTGCGCAACCACTTCCGCTACCCGGAGGACATGTTCAAGGTGCAGCGCAACCTGCTGGCTAAGTACCACGTTTCTGACCCAGGCGTGTTCTTCAACAACGACGCATTCTGGTCCGTGCCGGAAGACCCGACCGCTGGCGAATCCCGCGGTTTGAACCAGCCGCCGTACTACGTCATGGCCTCTGACCCGAAGACCGGTAAGCCAAGCTTCCAGCTCATCACGTCTTACCGTGGCCTGAACCGTCAGTTCTTGTCCGCGCACATGGCTGTGTCCTCGGATCCGGAGAACTACGGCAAGATCACCGTCAAGGTGCTGCCGACGGACACGCAAACCCAGGGTCCGAAGCAGGCACAGGACGCCATGATGTCTTCTGACCAGGTCGCTCGTGACCGCACGCTGTGGGAGGGCTCTAACGACCTGACCAACGGCAACCTGCTGGCACTGCCGGTGGGTGACGGTGAGATTCTCTACCTAGAGCCGATCTACTCGCAGCGCAAGGACCAAGAGTCTGCGTTCCCGAAGCTGCTGCGCGTACTTGTCTCCTACAAGGGCCGCGTGGGCTATGCGCCGACCATTGGTGAGGCTCTCGACCAAGTGGGCATTGATCCGAAGGCAGCCCAGGACATCACTGAGATCGACGGCGACGGCACTGTGAAGAACACGCCGAGCGACTCGAAGGATGACAAGAAGTCTGGCGAGGATGGCAAGGCTTCGGCACCTGCATCTGCACCTGCTGCATCCAACGAGGCTGAAGCAATCGACGAAATCAACACCGCACTCGACAACGTGGAGAAGGCCCGCAACGGCTCCTTCGAGGAGTACGGTAAGGCCCTCGACGAGCTCGACAAGGCCGTTGAATCCTACAAGCAGCTGCAGTCCAAGTAGCGTGCCATAGCGAAAAACATACTAAAGGCCACCTGCCCAGCGGATTTGGGTGTGTGGCCTTTGGTGTGTATAGTTACATGAGTCGCCAACGAAAGCGGTTAGCAAAAGCTTTAGCCGTTAACGTTAAGCGCAAGATGTTTAGAAGTACATCTCGACGCGGGGTGGAGCAGCTCGGTAGCTCGCTGGGCTCATAACCCAGAGGTCGTAGGTTCGAATCCTGCCCCCGCTACCAACTTCTAATGCCCTAGCAGCGGAATCGTTGCTAGGGTAATTTTTGTTTTCCCATTTTGGGCAAAGGGTTAAGTATCAATCAACGCAGGCGCGAACTGCTACTCTGAACATTCCTATCAATGTCCGCATCCCCACGTGTGTGAAGCCGCTCGTTGGGCGCGGTTTTCAACGAGCTAGATACCCCGCACCTGTGGCCCGCATTGCTCGCGTGGGTCGGGACTGGATGCAATGTTGTAGACGAACACGGTGTGCCCGCTATCAGCGACTTCTGCGAGCGCTATTGCAGGCAGTGGAAGTCCTGGCGGGACTTTGCTGCCGAAGAGCGCGTGCAGCCCGTGGGCATGTCTGGATGGGACGAACTTGCCCAGTGCTACTTCAACTACGATTCCTTCTTCAACGACCTGCGGTTCGACTACAGCTGCGCGGATGCCTCTGAGTTTGGCGAAGGCTAAGGAGCGTACGTCTTCCACAACTTCTAGCCAGCAAGAATCGAAATAGCCCATGCGCCTTACGGCGTATGAGGTTTTATTTTCCAGCTAGGAAGCCTTTTCTATGGCTTGAGAGTAGAGCTCGAACAGATGCTCAACGATGGTTTTCTCTTCGCATCCAGGTTCTAGACCGTAGGCACGCTCGACGGCTGCATCCAGTGCCACGTGAGCCTTGGTGAGCTCGGGGTACATCCAGTCATTGTCGGGGTCATACATCTGCGCGATGGTCGAGTCTGGGTACTGGGCGCGTGCCTCGAGCACGGCCTGGCCGAGCTGGGCAATTTCCGCTTCCTGTTCGGGCGTGACGTCTGGCCAGATGAAGTTGTTGTAGACCACACCCGCAGAGTAGCTGTAATCCGACTTCAGGCGCACGCCTACGACGCGCATCCAAGCATTGTGAAGCCGAGAATGAAGCACTCCAAAGTGATACTTGGTTGCTTCAGGAATCAGCCGCACCTTGTCTGAAGCTAGTGTTTCGGGTTCGAGATAACCAATAGGGATATAGCGTCGCCGTTCTGATGAAACTTGTGGTATGAGCAGCGAAGACCCTTCGGGGATGCACTGCACATGGAATCGAGTCGGAGTCTCTGCAACCTTCCGGGTGGGGGCGCTCTTGCTATTCTCGCGGAATTTCCTAACTGCGTTGACTCGCTCGATTACCTTGGGCATGTCTTGCAGCTCGGCTGCCTTCGTCGCTCCAAGCCACATTACCCAGCGCTCGGTTCCTCTGATGAACTCGCGGGACCCGTACCAACGGTGGAAGAATTGCTTTGCCTTGGGCTCGGCGTCCAAGAACTTCGCCTTTTCTTCCGGCGTGAATAGGTAATTGCCATCATCAACGGGTTTGTTTCCGATTGACATGAGCGGGACTTTGCACAACGGCTTGGAACGGTTCCACACGAAGACCTCAGGCGCGTCTTTGAGGTAAGCATTCAACTGCGTCGGGTGGCTTATTTCAGGCTCACCCGTAACCGTGGGGTAGTGGAACAGTGTCTTCGGCCCGCCGAGTTTGGAGAAGCCGACGATGACACAGAACACCGCTGCTTGGTCTGCTGCGCCGTTGGTCCATTTGAACGTGTCGTGAGCAAAGTCGATGCGAATGCCCATGTCCCATAGTGGACTCCATACGTTAGCTACCTGTTCGCCTTGGCAGATGCTGTTGGTCGAGACGAAGGCGGCACGGATGTCGTGGTCACCCAGGTACTCAGCGGCCTTGGCGTACCAACCACCCACGTAATCGATGTTGCCCAGGTTCTTTGTCGCGCCGATGGACTTGAACGCCGCCTGCAGCTCCGCCTTCTGCTCCTTGGACTGGTTACGCGCGCCCAAGAACGGCGGGTTTCCGATGGTGTAGCTGCACTCGCTCGGGTCGAGTACGTCAGCCCAGTCGAGCTGCAGTGCGTTGCCAAGAACAATGTTTGCAGAGTCGCGTAGCGGCAGGTTGTCGATGTTTGCCGAGGTCAGAATCTCAGTCTCTGCGTCTGCTTGCAGCTTGGCAATCCAGAGCGCAGTTTGCGCGACCGATACTGCGAAGTCGTTAATCTCGATGCCGTAAAACTGGCTAATATGAACTTGGAGCTGCGAGGACTCGCCGCCGAAGTCGAGTGCGGTCTGGTCATTGGCCAGCTCAGAGAGAACCTTGTTTTCCAAGCGGCGCAGGCTGATATAGGTCTCCGTGAGGAAGTTGCCCGAACCACACGCTGGGTCGAAGAAGGTCAGACCGGCCAACTTGTCGTGGTAGCGCTTCAAGTTGTTGCGCCGCTTGACTGCACCAACGCCTGGTTCGTTGATGATGCTTGCCAGCTCGTCAGTCAGCGCGTCCAGGAATAATGGGTCGATGACCTTATGGATGTTTTCGGGACTCGTGTAGTGCATACCGCCCGCGTGACGAGTCTCGGGGTTCAGCGTGGACTCGAAGACACCGCCGAAGATGGTCGGGCTAATTTGTGACCAGTCAGTATCCGCCGACAACTCGGAGATCAGTAGCTCACGAATTTCATCTGTGAAGTTGGGAATCTCGATATCGGCATCAGTGAACAAGCCACCGTTGACGTAGGGTATGACAGTCAGAGACTGTTCGTCGTACGGGTCACGCAGATCCATGGGAGTATCTAGCTGCTTGAACAGCCGCTTGAGCGCGAGACGCATTGCGGGCGCGTTGACTGGAGCTAAGTAGTTCAGTACTGCGTTCTTCGGGAAGATACCTGCATCCTCGGCAAACAGACAGAACACCAGGCGCACACAGAGGACATTGAGCGCGTGCTGCGACGCGGCAGAGTCCGGGTCAACGTACTGTTCGCGCAGTAGCTTGTACAGCTTGCCGATAAGTTCGCCAGCCTGCAACGATGCCTTCTGCTCGCGGCGGGCGCGCTGCGCCTGTGGGTCTACCAGAAAGTCAAGCAGATGCAGCTGCTCTGGAAGCTCTTCGAGCTTGAATGACTCATACTCGGTCTCCGGGAAGTCATCATCGAGATTGTGAATGCGGAACTCGTCGAAGTTACAGATGACGATGTAGTCCGGGCGCTTGGAGTTACGCTGCTGGTCCGCGTAGCGCTTAGCCTGCTGGTAGGGCGTGACCATCGAGCCCTGGCGCGGCTCAGGCTTATCCATGTCGATGCCGAGTGACTTCTGCTCGATGAACGTCTTCGCATCGGGGACAACAACGTCAATCCAGCCAGCGCCGGTGGTGCGAGATTCGAAGTGCAGCGCTGTGGTCTGGTCTTCCATGCCAAGCACGTTGGAGCACAGGTCAATCCAGAACTGTTGGGTATCTGATTTTTCAGCGCCTCGGTCTTTCCAGCGCTCAGCGAAGTCTCTAGCAGCACTTACGCGCTGCACGTGTGTCATCTCAGCCATGAGGGTAATTGTCTCATGTGCCGGACATACGCAGGGCCGAAACGCCGGATAGGGTACCGGGCAGTAAAGCCCCGCCCGCCCAGCTGAATCAACCCCCGAGTCGCTGGAACTGTAGGCGGGCCTTTCGCCGTCACTGCCCTGTTGTTTTAACCTCGCCACTCAAATTCGGTGTGGCCATCAATAGTCACCGTGGCTGCATGGTGATCGCCGGCGTGTAAGGACACCAAGCACTCGTGCTCAGGCGTTGTGACTGCATAGGTGATGGATTCGTTAGCCTTGTCGCGGACCTCAAGTAAGGCGTGCGTGAGCCAGTCGTTGCGGCGTCGCAAAGCAATGAGCTCCTGGTAGAGGTGATAGAGCCACCAGCCCAACTCAGCGAGTTCAGCGGGGTTCTCCGGCAGGGGAGGGCGGATTGGATCGTCGGCGGCGAATCCCTCGGCCTTCTCGCCGCGGAATGCTTGCTCGTCGCCGTAGTAGACGCTTGGCATGCCGGGGACGGTGAACAAGATTGTGGCGGCCAGTACCGCGCCGGCGTCGCCCACCTGGCTGGCGATGCGGTTGACGTCGTGATTGCCCACGAAGGTTTGCATCGTCATCGTGGAGGAGAACCCGGCGTGGCGCTCCAGTGCGTGGGCGAGCTCCCAAAAGTTCACGTCATGAATGGAGCTCCACGTTCCTTTCCACAACTCATATGCTGTGACCGCGTCGAGGTGACCCGCGCGCCCAATGGCCGCGAAGTCACCGTGGAGGACCTCACCCAGAAAAGCAACGTTGGGGAAGTGCTCACGTACGCGCTCAGTGACCGTGGCCCAGAACTCCGAGGGCACGGCATAGGCCACATCCAGACGCCAAGCGTCAGCGCCCTTGCCCAGCCAGTGGCACATGATGTCCACGACCATGTCAGCTACACGCGGGTCCGCATGGTTGAGCTCACGCAGCTGCTCGTGGCCCTCCCAGCCGGACTCCTGCACCATTCCCGCGTTGTCTTCAGTCGGGTGTGCGGCCAACGGATGCTGCGCGCCCACATGGTTGAACACACCGTCCAGCATGATGCGCAGGCCGCGGGAATGGGCGGCGTCGACAAACGCGTCCCACTCGTCATCCGTGCCTAGACGCGGGTCCAAACGGTAGTAGTCCACGGTGTCATACCCATGACTCATGGAGGCAAAAATCGGACCCAACAACAAGCCGTTGCAGCCCAACTCCACCACGTAGTCCATCCATGCCTCCAAGCGCTTAAGGCGTGGGGCTGAGGTGTGTTCCTCGCGGATGGGTGCCCCGCAAGCAGTCAGCGGGTAAACGTGCCACCACACGGCGTGGTCAAAAGCAGACATCGTTAAAAACGCTCCTTAAAGGCAAAACCGGGGCCGAATAATCGTGGCCCCCACGATACCCGCTGCCAGCGGCCGAGTTAGCCCAAAAGCGCAAGGCCGTGGGTGATAAGGATCTTCGAAATCATTGCCGCCGGATAGACCAGCGTGTAACCCAACGCCACGCGAGTATCGGCGGCGGTGCGGTTGTTCACAAAAGCGAGGATTGCCGGCTGCGTCTGCGCACCGGCCAAGATGCCCGCAGTCTTCGTGGCGCCATTGCCCAACATCCTGTGCATCACGAGCGCGATGCCCACCGCGACGATGGTGGTGACAAGCATTCCGAGCAACAGGATCTTCCACCATGCGCCGCTGGAGAACGCACCGGCAATCTGCCCGCCGGCGTTGGTGCCGGCTTGCGCAAGGAAAAGCAGGAGGCCCAAATCCGCCAAGACGGTGTTTGCCGAATGCGGCAACGCGGTGATCATCTTGCCGATTCGACCGATGCGGCCCATAACGAGCGCCACCAAGAGAACACCCGCGGCAGCGCCGAGGTTGAGCGTGGCCTCTCTCGGCAGCGGAATGTCGATATGGCCCAAGAGGATACCCAAAGCCAAGCCCAGACCCAGCGCGACCGGGTTGATGTCGGTCAGGCCATGCGAGGAATCACCCAGGTACTTGGAGATGGCCTTCAAGTGGCCAGCGGGTCCGACCACGCGGACACGGTCACCCAACTCCACGAGGAACTCGGGGTTGGCCACTTGGTCCTCGTCGCCACGGCGGATGCGGGAGATGCGTGCTCCCCACCGGTCATTGAGCGCGTTGTTGACTTGCGCGATGGTCTTGCCCGCTAGCTGGTGCTGAGAAATGGTAATGCGGCGGAAATCTAGGTCGTGGCGGTCATCGTCCAAAATCTGTGGAGATTCGCGTCCACCAGCCAATAACACGGCGTCGAGGTCCTTCGGTGTTCCAACCACCGTCACCACGTCACCGGGGTTGAGCTCGTCGAGATAGCCCGGAATGATGATGAGGTTGCTTCCCACCCGGCGCAAACGGGTGACCTGAATCTCGTTGTTCCCGGCCGCGAGGAGGTCTGCGATACTGATGCCTTCTTTGCGCGTAATCTGCATGTGCAGGCGAGTGACGGGCGCAGCCTTGTCGGTGTCATTGGGGGCGTCGCGAAGCAAGAGCGTTGCCACGATCATCATGCCGATTACGCCGAACAGGTAGGACACCGCGTAGCCCACCGTGGCGGCGGCACCGTCCCCGGTGGCTTCCGCAGCCGCGGCGAGCGAGGGGGTGTTGGTGATGGCCCCAGCGAAGGTTCCGGCGATCACTGAGATGTCTAGCCCAAATACGTATGTGCCCACGGTGTGCGCCGCGATGGCTGCGATGATGAATACCGCAATCATGGATAATACGGGCGCGGTGGCGGTGCGCAAGGACTGGAAGAAGACGATGCCGGAATTATTGCCGATGCCGAAGGCGAAGATAACTAGGCCGAACGTGCCAATGACGGGCGGCACGCTCACGGCGCTGCCGGTGCTTGCCGACGCCGCGGCAAAAGCAATGCCGAGGAATAGCACGGCCGCAGCCCCCAGGCTGACGCCTTTTAGTTTGATGTTGCCGAGCGCCATTCCTACGCCGATGAGGGCAAAGACAAGGAGGATAGGCTGATCAGCCAGGAAGGCGAGAAGCTGAGTCACGTCGAGTTCCTTGAGAACGGTTGGGGGCAGTGAACGAGGCCAAGATTGGGCCTCAACATCATAGCGAGGAAACTGATTTCTGGCGCGAGATTCGGGTCTGAAGATGTGGGTACACCCGCTGGCTGTGTAAAAGGTAACGGCTTGGACACAGAATGCTCAGAGCGCGTCACGTAGGGGTGGCACGTGACAGTATGTGGGAGGCTAGATCAATAGCAAGATAGATTGAGGGAATTGTTCATGATTCGTATTCCGCATCTTAAGAAAGTCATCGTGGGCTCGGCTTTCGTAGGTGCGTTTTTCTTTGCGAGCCCCACGGCCGGCGCCCAAGAGCTTCCAGCTTCTGCTCCAACGGGTTCCGACGCAGTCACCACTGCCGTTTTAAACCAGTTCAACAGCGAAATCGCACGTTTTGGTGCGGCCTCTGGCGTGACCGCCGCAGTCAACCAAGCGGTCAGTGACGCGAACACTGCGATCGCGCAGGTGCAGTCGGAAATTGCGAAGTGGCAACCCGTCACAGAGCAGTTTGTTGCGCGTGAACACAACACGCAGCAGTACGCGCAGCCGTTGACTAATCCAAATCCCATCGGGATGATCGAGAATGCAACACAGCCGGAGTTTAAGCCACAGGGCACTGACCCAAACTACGTGTGGAAAAATGACGCTCTTTCCAAAGTAGCGGCTGCTAAGCCATTCGACGACTACGTGTTGCACCGCGTGCCAGCATCCTACTTCGATGCCCCACGCATTCCGGAGGAATCCAACGCTGCCATGACTCGCGGCAAGTCCTTGTACGGCCCGGGCACGCCGCTCTACGTCAACCAGGACACGATGTGCACCCTGACCGCAGCCGGCACTGACGCGGCGGGTCGCAAGGTGGGCCTGACCGCTGGCCACTGTGGCAATGTGGGTGACTCGGTCTCTTCTGCCGATTCCTGGCAGGTAGGAACCACGGGCACCATCGCCGCAAAGAATGAGTACCTCGACTACACCGTGATCGAGTTCGGTTCCAAGGCAGAGATCTCTCGTTCCTACAATGGCGTTACCGCAACGCAGTTGGGCGGCACTGCCAAGCCGGGCGAGCTGACCTGCAAGACTGGTGTTGCCACCGGTACCACCTGTGGCGTGACCTACCAGCAATCGCGCGAGGTGCAAATCAATCAGATCTGCGCCATGGTGGGCGATTCGGGTGCACCGGTCATGAGCAACGGTCGGATCATCGGCACGGTCTCCCGCGGACTTATCCCAGGCCTGCCGGAGTGCCGCAGCCCATTGCAGGGCCCGCTGCACAACCCAACCGTGGCCATGAACATGGATGCAATCCTCGCAGACATGAACCGTCGCGGCGGAGTTGGCGCAGGTTTTGTGTTGCCACAGCACTAAAAGCAAAGGCGAATTGCTTTTCTAAAAGCGAAACACCAAAAGCGGCGGTGGGGGAAGTTTATGAGACTTCCCCCACCGCCGCTTTCTCTTTGGCCTAGTTCAGGATGCCGAGGACGGAGTCGTGAAGCAGTCCGTTGCTGGCCACTGCCGAGCCGTTGTGTGGGCCTTCCTCGCCGGTGAGACAGGTGAACTTGCCGCCGGCCTCGGTGACCAGTAGGGCAGGGGCCGCGAGGTCCCACAGGGACACCTCTGGCTCAGCGGCGATGTCCACGGCGCCTTCGGCAGCGAGGCAGTAGTTCCAGAAATCACCGTAGCCGCGCAGGCGCCAGGTCTTTTCCGTGAGTTCGATGAAGCGATCCTGCAGGCCGCGCTCAGCCCAGCCTGCCAGGGAGCTCATGGCCACCGAAGCATGCTCGAGTTTTTCGACCTGGGAGACGTGCAGGCGCTTGGGCTCTCCGCCGAAGACGCGGTAGGCGCCGCCGCCCTTGGCGGCGTACCAGCGACGTCGCAAAGCAGGTGCGGAGATCACAGAGACCACAGGCTCGCCGTCCTCCAGCAAAGCGATGAGCGTTGCCCACACCGGGACGCCGCGCACGAAGTTCTTGGTGCCGTCGATGGGGTCGATGACCCACTGGCGTCCCTTAAACGTCGGGGTGCCGCCGAACTCCTCGCCCAGGACCTCGTCGCGTGGACGCGAGCGCTTGAGGGCCTCGCGAATCTGCTTTTCACAAGCCAAGTCGGCGTCGGAAACCGGGGTCATGTCCGGCTTGTCCTTAACCGAAAGATCGGAAGCCTCAAAGCGATTCATCGTGATGACATCCGCGTGGCCCGCGAGTTCCAACGCGAGTCCGAGGTCTTCTTTGCACTTACCCACGGAGCCATTCCTCCATCTCGTCAACTACTTGTTTATTACCGGCGATGCACCATTCCACACCGCCTGCTTCTACCTTGCGGGCAGCGCCGCCGGCTGCTTCAACCAAGGCCTTGCCGGGGAACCAGTCCCAGTCGGCCACACTGTGCTGCATCCAGGCACCCCAGGTGCCGTCAGCCACAGAAGAGAGATCAACTGAGCCCGCGCCAAGCATACGGACTGTAGCAAACTTTTCGCCGACTCTCTGCCAAGCGGCGCGGATATCTGCGTCTTGGATGGAGGTGGGGTGGAGGTAGGTGGCCATGCTGATCTCTTTGGCAGATTGATTCTGCAGTTTCGCCACGTCCTTTCCGTCCCGGGAGGTAGGGAAGTCGCGGCCGCCGAACCAGGTGTATCCCATGGCAGGGCGGTGGACTGCGCCGAAGATGACGCCCTCGGCGTCGGCTAGTGCGAGCGCGGAGCACCAGTAGTCAGAGCCGGAGCTGAAGTTGTAGGTGCCGTCTACTGGGTCGATGACCCACGTGCGGCCGGAGGTGGAGGGGCGTGTGGCGCCTTCCTCACCGAGGATTCCGTCCTCGGGGCGGACGACCTCGAGGACGCCGGCGACGAAGCGTTCGGCGGCGCGGTCCGCATCCGTGACGACGTCAGAAACAGAGGTCTTCTGGTTAATGTCGACGCCCTGCTCACGCATGCGCCAGGCGAGGCGTCCTGCGTTGTAGACGAGCGCCTGCGCAAGGTGCGCATCGGTGTCGTCGACGTGAGCTACCAGAAAGGTCTTGGTGATCGCATCGATCATCTCATTCAAGCTCGGCTGTTGAGTCATGCGGATATTGTCGCGCTAAATGCGGCCGATGGCTAATTGCGGTTGCTGCGCAGGTAGACTTGGGCCCTATGCGTCCCGAACAATCAGCCCGTCTTGCAGAACTGGATTCCACCCTCGCCACCATTGAAAAGGTGATGGATCCTGCGGCTTTAGCTGAGCAGGTTCGTGAGCTGGAGGCACAGGCTGGGGACCCCTCTTTGTGGGATGATCCCGCTCACGCTCAGCAGGTAACTTCCGCTCTTTCAGCCGCGCAGGCCAAGATTCGCAAGCTGGAGAGCCTGCGTTCGCGTGTGGACGATATGCCCGTCATGTTCGAGTTGGCGGAGGAAGAGGGGGACACCGCGCTTGCCGACGACGAGCTGGAGGACCTGGGTGCTGCCATCGAGGCGTTGGAGGTGACCACTATGCTCTCTGGCGAGTATGACCCGCGTGAGGCTGTCATCAACATTCGCTCGGGCGCCGGCGGCGTCGATGCCGCGGACTGGGCGGAGATGCTCATGCGCATGTACACCCGCTGGGCCGAAAAGCACGGCCACAAGGTGGACGTCTATGACATCTCTTATGCGGAAGAGGCTGGCATTAAGTCCGCGACCTTCGTGGTGCACGGCGAGTACATGTATGGCCAGCTTTCCGTGGAGCAGGGCGCGCATCGCTTGGTGCGCATCTCGCCCTTTGATAACCAAGGCCGCCGCCAGACCTCCTTTGCTGAAGTGGAAGTGTTGCCGGTGGTTGAGCAGACCGACCATATCGACGTCCCGGATGGGGATGTGCGCGTGGACGTCTACCGTTCCTCGGGTCCTGGCGGACAGTCCGTCAACACCACCGACTCCGCGGTGCGTCTGACACACATCCCAACCGGCATCGTGGTGACGTGTCAGAACGAGAAGTCCCAGATTCAGAATAAGGCGTCAGCAATGCGCGTCCTGCAGGCCAAGCTTTTGGAGCGCAAGCGTCAAGAGGAGCGCGCCGAGCTTGATGCGCTGGGTGCGGGCGGAAACGCCTCGTGGGGTAATCAGATGCGTTCCTATGTTTTGCACCCGTATCAGATGGTCAAGGACCTGCGCACTAACTATGAGGTAGGCGATCCCTCGAAGGTTCTGGACGGTGACTTGGACGGATTCCTGGAGGCCGGCATTCGGTGGCGAATGGCCGAGGCACAGAAGGAAGAGAAGGAAAGTTAGTTTTTATACTTTCTGTTGTTAACTCGTGTTGCTAATGTGGCTTGAGTGATCACCTTTGAAAATGTGTCCAAGGTCTATAAGACGTCGACCAGGCCAGCGCTTGACGATGTCTCCTTTGAAATCGAAGACGGCGAGCTCGTGTTCCTTATCGGCCCTTCTGGCTCCGGTAAGTCCACGTTCCTTCAGCTGATGGTGCGTGAAACGAACGTCAGCTCTGGCGACATTCACTTTGACAACTTCCACGTCAATGCCTTGAAGGGGCGCCAGATCAATCAGCTGCGCCAGTCCATCGGTTACGTCTTCCAAGACTTCCGCCTGCTGCCGAAGCTCAACGTCTATCAAAACGTAGCCTTTGCGCTCGAGGTAATTGGCAAGAAGAAGTCGAAGATCGACAAGGCCGTGCCGGAGGTCCTCGAGATGGTGGGGCTGGGTTCGAAGCAGCACCGCATGCCGCACGAGCTGTCCGGTGGTGAGCAGCAGCGCGTGGCTGTGGCCCGTGCGTTCGTCAACCGTCCGAAGCTGGTGCTGGCCGACGAGCCCACCGGCAACCTGGATCCGGGTACAGCCACTGAAATTTTGAGCCTGCTCACTCAGATCAATCGCCGTGGTACCACCGTGGTTATGTCGACGCACAACGCCCGCGCGGTTAACGACGCCCGCCAAAGGGTCCTCGAGCTTCACAACGGCAAGCTCGTGCGCGACGAAGCCAACGCACTGTACGGGGAGGCGCTCTAAATGCAACTGGGACTAGTAACGCGCGAGGCCTTCAAAGGACTGGGCCGAAACCTGACTATGACCATCGCTATGGTCATCACCACCGCCATTTCTGTAGCCCTCGTGGTGGCCGGCGTGCTGGTGACTAACATGACCAACGACACCAAGGACCTCTACTTGGAGCGCGTTGAGGTAATGATCCAGCTCAACGAGGACATCTCCGCTAATGACCCGAGCTGTACCTCGCCAGCCTGTGCCGACCTGAAAAAGCAGCTCGAGGAAGATGATGGCATTGAGTCGGTGACCTACCGCGACCGTCAGGCTTCCTACGACCGCTTCGTGGAGCTTTTCCAGGAAACCGATCCGGTCATGGTGGAGGAGACCTCTCCAGACGCGCTGCCGGCGGCCTTCCACGTCCGCCTCGTTGATCCGACGAACACCGCGCCTATCGACGCAATTAAGGACAGCTCTGCGGTCAGTGAGGTCATCGACCAGCAGGAGGAGGTGCGCGGTGCTGCGAACAACCTCGACTCCATCCGTAACGCCACCTTCCTGTTGGCAGCGGTGATGGCCATTGCAGCGATCTTCCTTATCGCCAACATGGTCCAGATTGCCGCCTTTAACCGCTCCCGCGAGATGTCTATCATGCGTATGGTGGGCGCCTCCCGCTGGATTACCCAGGCGCCGTTCGTGTTGGAGGCACTCCTTGGTACGTTCATCGGCGTGGTCCTCGCCGGTATTGGCGTGGTCGTGGGCAAGTCTGCCGTGCTGGATCCTTCGCTGAAAAACCTCTACGAGTCCCAGCTCTTGACCCCAATCAAGACCAGCGACATCTGGGTGGCTCTACCGATCGTGGGCGTCCTCGCGCTCTTCTTCGCGGCGCTTACCGCGCAAATTACGCTGCGCGCTTATGTACGCAAGTAAGCACCGCGTATAGTTGTAGAAATTATGGCGAAGAAGGCAAAGAAGAAAGCAGCGGTCGACAACAACACGACCCTAGCCACCAATCGCCGTGCCCGTCACGATTACAAGATTCTCGATACCCTCGAATGCGGCATGGTCCTGGTGGGAACCGAAATCAAATCTATGCGTGAGGGCAAGATTTCCCTCGTCGATGCGTTCGCAACCATCGACGACGGTGAGGTCTACATCCGCAATCTCCACATCCCCGAGTACTCGCAGGGAACGTGGACGAACCACTCGCCAAAGCGCACCCGCAAACTGCTTTTGCACCGCCGCGAAATCGACAAGCTCATGGGCCAGGTGCGCGACGGAAACAAGACCTTGATTCCGCTCAAGGTCTACCTCAAGGATGGCCGTGCCAAGTGCGAGCTGGGGCTTGCGCAAGGTAAGCAGGATTACGACAAGCGTGAGGCTATCAAGCGCCGCGATCAGGATCGCGAAATCACTCGCGAGCTGGGACGCCGCGTGAAAGGCATCAACGCTTAAGTGCTTGGCGACGCCCGGGGGCGTAGCCTGGGTGCATGATTCATACGGCGAAGGCGCATGATATGGCCAAGGGGAAGACCTCAACCAAGGGCACCACGGTGTTGGTGGACAGGCTCTGGCCCCGCGGCATCAGCAAAGAGGACCTGCGCGCGGACGAGTGGCTCAAGGACGTGGCACCCACGCCGCAGCTGCGCAAGTGGTGGAACCACGATCCGGATTCCTTTGATGAGTTCGCGAAGCGCTATCGCGCGGAGCTTGAGGAAAACGACAGCGACGACATGGAGACCTTGCGATCCCTTGCGGACAAAGGAGCTGTCACGCTGCTCTTTGCCGCTAAGGACCGGGAGGTCAACCATGCCGTCGTGCTAAAAGAATGGCTGGAATCCCAGTTAAACAAGAAGAACTAAGCCCTCTGGGCTGGGGTGGTTGAGCTGGGGTGGGTGAGGCCAGCTCAGCTGTTAGTTAAAGATGCCCCAGATTGCCGCGCCCACGGCCACCAGGCCGGTGATGACAACGAAGTAGTTGCTGAAGCGGTTGCGGAAGCGGGCCAGGCCCGGAATCTTGTGGATGGCGTACATCGGCAGTAGGTAGAGGATTGCTGCGATGAAGGGGCCGCCGATGGCCTCGATGAGCCCGAGGATGGACGGGTCGATGATGGCGACAATCCACGCGCACACGAAGATGAAGAAATGCATGATTCCGTTGAGCTTGGCCTGCGAGAAATTCTGCGTGGCACCTGGTGCGATACGGCGCAGCAGGTAGTTGCCGCCTTCGGTGGCACCGAGGACGTGGCCGAAGTAGGAAGAAACGATGGCCACGATGGCGATGAATGGGGACACGAAAGCAAGCACTGGAACGCCCGTCACGTTAGCGAGGTAGGACAGGACTGGCAGGTTTTGCTCGCGTGCCTCCGCGAGGCCATCTGCACCCAGCGCGAGGGTGCACGACCACACGAAGAACATTGTGAATACAGTCAGCAAGATCGCGGTAAGCGCGAGTGCACGGGAGGCGTTCCCAGAGCTCTTCTCCTTGCCGTGCGCTGCGACCATAGCCAAGGAGAACTGGGAAATGGCGGGGGAGTGGTTGAAAGCGAAGACAAGGACGGGGATGATGAGCGCGACGCTGCCGACGATGCTCCAGTCAGCATTTCCTGTGCTTGCGAAAGAGTCGAAGTCCCAACGGGGAATGAGGTAGAGGGAGAGCGCGCCGAGACAGAAGATTAGCGGGTAAACCAAGAACTGGGTGACCTTCAGGACCATCTTCTGGCCGAAGCCGAAGACTACGGTCATGATTCCGACGAGCAGGAATGATAGGAGCGGACGGGGGATTTCCGGGCCGTTGAGCTGGTTGACGATGAAGCTATTAACCGTGTTGGTGATGGAGACACCGTAGATCAAGACGATCGGGAAGATGGCCAGGAAGTACAGGATAGAGATGACAAAACCTGCGGTCTTACCGAAGTAGTCGGTCACGACTTCGGTGATGTCATCGCCTTGACGTGGGGATGCACAGATCATGCGCGCGAGGCCGCGGTGTGAGAAGTACGTCATGGGGCCAATGAGGAGGGTGGCGATGACGAGCGGCCAGAAGCCGAAGCTGCCGGCGTTGATGGGCAGGAACAAGATTCCTGCACCGACTGCGGTGCCGAAGAGTGAGATGGCCCATTCCGTGTTGGTTGCGTGGTGGGCGTTATCTGATGCGGGGTGGGCATCCGAAAGTGCGGCAGCTTCGCTGGCGCTGGTGCTGTTCACGTTCTCTGCTGATGATGAAGTCACTGTTTGCCTTTGGTTATCGGTTTACATTTTTGAGAGCAGTGTGAAAATAGGCTAGCAGCTGTAGTGCACGTCACGAATGCGTTCCAGCTAATTAATAGTCTCCCGTATGTCTGGGATTTGAGACTTGAGGGAATAGTCTTGGGTGGAGTAGTGTTGTACGAACTGTAGAGAAAGCACATGCCCGCTCTACGGATGTAGGGGGTCGACTTGGTTTCGACTTCGTACATTGAGCCAGGGGAAGCGTGCCGGTGCAGGCTGGAGACCACCGTAAGCGTCGCAGCAACCAATAAACGCAGAGAAGAACTCTCAGCGTGACTACGCCCTCGCTGCCTAATTTCAGCGACGCGTGTCTGTCAGCCCAGGTTTAGTTCCTGACCTGGTTCCTGGCATCGACTAAGGAACTTGCTCCACCGGCTTGTCGTTCGGTCGGTGGGGGACTTTCAGAGCGACTGGGCTCATCATCCGGAACGTGTTTGCCCGTGCCGGAGGGCCGAGTAGAGATCCTGTGCAGACTGCGCACGGAGAAGCCCTGGCGAGGTGACGAAGGACCCGGGTTCAATTCCCGGCGGCTCCACCGCAAAGTCCCAGCTAGACTACGTTCTATCTGGGGCTTTTCAATTTTTAGCCGAATCGCGTGAGCCTGGTTGTTAAGAACAAAAAGAAAGGGACTGCAATAACCGCGGTCGTTCTTTCCATTATTGGCACGATCCTTGCCGTCGTAGTTTCTGCGTTGGGAACGGCAAGGCCCGGTAAGCTGCAGGTATGACACGCAACACCACGCCGGACGAAGGTGAGAAGAAGGGGGCATCGGCAAGCCCTGCCGTCGCTGCGCCCAATAGTGGGGAGCTCGTGCACACGTCGGTGCCCTGGGCGTATGGCTCGGCGGGGGAGAGCGCGTGGCATTTGTCGCGCCGGGCGTGGGGGTTAGTTGTGCGCCGGGTGCGCTATGAGTTCTTCATGAACGCGATGATGGACCGCGCGGCGACGCTCACGTTCTTTACGGTGCTCACGGCGCTGCCCATGGTGTTGGGCGTGTACTCCATTGCGACGCTGGTGCTCGCGCGCAATGAGGAACAGGTGCAGAAACTCACGGCTGATTTCATCGGGACGTACCTGCCGCCGGAATGGGCGGATGCCGCACAGCGGATCGTGGATGCGGTGGTGGGGTCGACGCAACAGTCGACGCTCATGCTGGTGTTATCGGTGGTCCTTGCACTGTCTTCATCCTCGGCGTATGTGCGGGCGTTCGCGCGCAGTGCCAATGCGATGTATGGGCGAGTGGAAGGCCGCGGGCTCGTGCGCACGTGGACAGTGATGTGGCTTCTTACCATCGCAATGGTGCTGGGCGCCGTGGTGATCTTTGTGGCGCTCATGCTGCAGCGCGACATCGTAGTGGGGCTGTTGCGGCCTTTTGGTGGGGTCGCGGGTGTTTCTTCGGTGCGTTCTTTCCTCGTCGATTCCTTCCTGCCGGTGTGGCAATGGCTGCGCTGGCCGGTCGTGGCGGTGATGAGCGTGACACTGTTGGCGTTGTTGTATCGCTTCGCGCCGAATGTGCGGACGCGGAAATTCCAGTGGCTCACGGTGGGCTCAACTATCGCGTTACTGGGCGCTGTCGTGGCGTGGGGACTGGTGCGGGTCTATCTCACGGTGGTGGGTGCGCGCAGCGCGTACGGCGCGCTGGGTACGGTCATCATCGCGCTGTTTGTGTTGTGGATCATGAACACACTGTTTATCCTCGGCGTGAAGATCGACGCGGAGATTACGCGCGCGATGGAGTTGGAGCGGGGGCTCGAGTCGGAGCGCGTTATCCAGGCGCCGCCGCGCGCGACGGGCTCGGCGGTGGCGCAGTCCGCCGCTGTGAGAGAACTGGAGGGGTTGGGCAAGGAGATCCGACTTGAAGATTGAGCATGAATGAGAGTGTGGCATATCGGTACACCCGGATGGCATGCGGAAACGACAACTGCCCCGTCACTTTCTCTCGGGCCCCGATTCCGCAGGCCCCGCCGACAAGGCGCATGAGGTCTGCCCTTATAGCAACGCCACCCGCGGCAACATTGACGTCAAGGTTTCTGTCGTCGAGGATTAATCGGCGCGGTGCTGGAGCACCGTTTCTTAACCACAAAAGCGCTGAACCAGCGCATCGTATGCCTTCACCGTGAGATCTAGGTCTTCCAGGTGGAGGCATTCGTCATGGGAATGTAGCTCGTTGTTGGCGCTCGCTAAGTCCCGTGCGCGAGCATGCAGGGCGAAACCATAGCCCACACCACCCATGCGGCGGGCGAATCGCAGATCTGAGCCGCCCGAGGCGTAGATGGGCACAACTGATGCCTCTGGGAAGAACTCGCCAAATGTCGCAGCCATCGCATCCCAGAGCGGACCCTCTGCAGGCGATGCCGAGGGGGTCTCATTGTTGAGATGCTCGATCCTTATCTCATCAGCCATGTCACCCAGCGCCGCAATGAGGGCGGCGTCGACAGAATCCGCGGTATCCGTCGGATGCGCCCGGATGTCGAGGTTGAGATAAGCCTTCGAAGGGATGACATTGATGGCGCTACCGCCATGAATCCCCGTGAAAGCGATGTTGGTGTGACTAAACGAGTGTGCGAACGCCGCTAGCTCACCGAAAGTCTCATAAGTAGCGTCCCCTGCGGATCCGTCGACAAGCGCGGCGGTGGTATCCGGATCGAAGTGGAACGCCTCCACGAACCAAGACCACACGTGGTCATAGGCGGGCGGCATCGCCAATGCTCCCACGCGCCGGGCGGCCTCCGCCAGTGTGAGGATGGATGAAGACTTTCCATAGGGAAGGGAGCCGTGCCCCGTATCCCCCGTGGCATGGAGGCGACGCTGGAAGATGCCCTTCTCACCGACGTTGATAACCAGAGCATCGCTGCCATCACGCACCGGCAGATGCGAGCCGCCAGTCTCGGAGAGGCAGTTCTTCCAGGAAAATGCGTCGGGGCGGTTCTCAGAAATCCAGCGCGCGCCCAACCTTCCGCCGGATTCTTCGTCGGCGAGCCCCACGAAGGCCACTGTTCCCTTTGGCGGGTTGCCTGCCTGTGCGCGCCGGGCTGTTTCGCGCGTGACTGCGGCTTGCGACGCCGTGATGAAGAGCATGTCGAATACTCCGCGGCCGTACAAAACGCCGTCTACTACCTCGGCGCCGAAGGGATCGTGAGTCCATTTGTCTTCGTCAACGGGGACTACGTCAAGGTGGCCGAGCATCGTCAGTGGTTCCGCTGTGGGGTTGCTGCCGGGCACTGTAAACGCGATCGACACGCGGCCGGGTTCTGGCTCGAAGCGCTCCACCTGGGCTCCCGAGCCCTCGAAGAACTCCTCCAACAGGTCCGCGTTGCGGTACTCGTGGCCACTTCCCGGGGTGCCGTCGTTGATGCAACGATTGCGAATTAACCCCTGCAAGAGTTCAAGAGTGTCGTTGAATAAACCCATTCTGAGGAAGTCGCCTTTCTGGTTTTGCCGTTGAGTGTCCCACGTTCCAAGGTTTCTATATCTCAACCGATAAATAAAAACTTGAGATGTGCATCACCGTTGCATGTAATGTAAGTTACATTGTATAGAAAGTATTGCGGGGATAACCCCTCGGCAAATGGGCAAGATGACCAAAAATAAAAGACCAATCCCCTTAAAGCACGAGGAGAACCACCATGGCCATCACAAAAGAGACCACGAGTGACCCGCAGGGGAGCGCAGGTCCTGCAAAGGATGCGAAAACTCAGCCAGCCAGTAACGGTTGGCTCGATAAGTTTCTCAACGGCGTTGAATACGTAGGCAACAAGCTGCCAGAGCCGTTCACCATCTTCCTGATCCTGTTCCTCATCACCGGCGTTGCTTCTTCCATCATGGCGTGGATGGGCATCAAGGTGCAGGTACCTGGATCTGATGAAATCCAGCCCGTCAAAGGCTTATTCACCGGCGAAGGCATGTCGTGGTTTACCACCACGATGGGAGAGAATTACATCAACTTCCCGCCGCTGGTTACGGTGCTGCCCATCATGCTGGCAGTCGGCGTGGCCGAGCGCTCCGGAATGCTCTCCGCCCTCATTCGCAAGCTCTTCGGCTCTGCGAAGCCATGGCTTTTGCCTTACGCAGTCGGCGTCATTGGCGTGACCGCATCGGTCATGGCTGACGCTGCCTTCGTTATCGTTCCGCCACTGGCGGCGATGGTGTTCAAGGCAGCCGGCCGTCACCCTGTCGCAGGCCTCATCGGTGGCTTCGCTGCCGTTGGCGCCGGCTACTCCACCGCGCTGGTCCCGACCTCCCTGGATGCGCTGTTCGCAGGTATTGCCACCGCGGTTATGGAGACCCTCCCGGGCATGGAGTTCACTGACGTGAACGCAATGTCCAACTACTTCTTCAATGTGGCATCTTCCATTGTTCTCGGTGTCTTGGCTGGTTTCATCACTGATCGCGTCATCGAGCCGCGCATGTGGAAGCAGGAAGTGCCTACTGAAGAGAACATCGATCCGGAAGAGGCCGCGCACCGTGGCGACCGCGACGAGAACGGCGAGGAGCTCTCCGCAGAGCTTTCCCCGACTGAAAGCAAAGGCCTGGTGTGGTCTGCAGTTGCCACCGTCATCGTTACCGCGGCACTGTTGTTCGCCATTCTTCTGCCAGAATCCCCGTGGCGTAACGAGACCGGCGGCTTCCTGCCGAAGTCGCCGCTGATGAGCTCCATCGTCTTCATCGTCTTCCTGTACTTCCTTGTGCTCGGTGTGGTCTATGGCAAGGTCGTGGGCACCGTCAATGGCATCAAGGACGTCGTCGACATGATGATTGGCTCGCTGAAAGACATGATGAGCTTCCTCATCTTGGCCTTCATCTTGGGCCAGTTCGTGGCGCTGTTTGCGTGGACCGGCATCGGTACTTTTACTGCGGTCAAGGGCGCGGCGTTCCTGGAATCCATCGGTCTCACCGGCTTCGGCGCGGTCCTCGCGTTCATCGTCCTGGCCTCGTGCCTGAACCTGCTCATCATCTCCGGTTCTTCGATGTGGACCCTGATGGCGGCAGTGTTCGTTCCGATGTTCGCACTGCTGGGCTATGAGCCGGCCTTCATTCAGGGCGCCTTCCGCGTGGGTGACTCTGCAACTCAGATCATCACTCCGCTGAACCCGTACATGATTGTGATGCTGGGATTCCTGCAGCGCTACGAGCCGAAGGCAGGCCTGGGCACCCTGATGTCGCGCCTGATGCCATACGTGGTTCCGTTCTTCACCGCGTGGGCAATTCTGCTGGCCATCTGGTTCTACGCAGACCTGCCGCTGGGTCCGGGCAACAACATTTTCATCGAGGGATAACGTGTGCGATAGCGACAATCACGCAAGAAACAATCCATCAACGGCATATCTGGAGGCCACGGAGCAGCTCATTGCGCAGCGCGTGGCGGCCGTCCAAGCAGCCAACGCGGGAGCGCAAGCATCCTTGGCGGAGGCTTATGCGGGGCAGGACGTGCTGTGGAAGGCGGCGTCGGAAAGTGCTGACGCCCACCGCGAGCTTGCCGCCCACATCGTGCAGGATTTGCATGCTCACCCAGAGACGGCCTTCGAGGAACACCGCTCGATGGGCATGCTTGCCGACGTCGTGGAGCAACGCGGTTTCCCCGTCCGGTGCGGTGTTTACGAGGTGGAAACCGCTTTCGAGGCGGAGTGGAGGAGCCCGAACTTCGATGCGTCATCTCATCCCACCGTGGCAATCATGGCTGAGTATGACGCGCTGCCCGGTATCGGGCACGGCTGTGGTCACAACGTCATCGCTGCCGCGGGCGTGGGCGGATTCCTATCCGCGGTCGAGGCGCTGCGTAAGAACGGCGGCGTCGAGGGGCGCCTGCTGCTGCAGGGTACCCCGGCCGAGGAGGGGCATTCGGGCAAGGAGTACATGATCCGTGGCGGCAGCCTTGACTCTGTGGATGCAGCGATGATGATCCATGGCTTTGGCTATGACATTGGCTCGCACGCGTGGGTCGGGCGCCGCAGCGTCAACGTGAGCTTCCGCGGCGTGGCGGCGCACGCGAGTTCGCAACCTTTCATGGGACGCAACGCCCTCGACGCAGCATCCTTGGCCTACCAGGGCATTGGCCTGATGCGTCAGCAGATGCCTCCGAGTGATCGCGTCCACGCCATCATGGGCGGGGGAGCGCGACCTTCGGTGATTCCGCGTGAAGCCTCGATGCACATCTATGTGCGTTCCTTGGGCAACCAGACCCTCATGGATTTGTCCCAACGCGTTAACGAAATCGTTGAGGGGGCTGCGCTAATGGCCGGCGTCCAGGTCGATGTCGAATGGGACGAGCACCCGATGACGCTGCCGGTACGCAACAACGAGGCGCTGGTGGAGCGGTGGACGCGCACGCAAACGCTGCGCGGAAGGACGGCGCTTCCCGCGGGAACCGTGCCGGAGACCCTTGCCGCGTCCACGGACTTCGGTAACGTCTCGCACCTTGTGCCGGGCATTCACCCGATGGTCAAGGTCTCTCCGTCCGACGTTGCCTTGCATACCGAGGACTTCGCTCGTTGGGCCGCAACGGATACGGCTGTCGACGCCGCAGTGGACTCGGCAGCAGGCTTGGCCCAAGTAGCGATCGACTACTTGGCGGACATGAAAATGCGCGCGGCAGCGAACGCGGAGTTTGCTGAACAGGGCGCTGTTTCGGTGGCGGATCTCTTGGCCAAGTCGGCCACGGACTAGGTGCCGGGTAGGTGAGAAGTAGGTTTTCTTGCACTGTGCAAGGGTGGGGGTAACCACCTCTTTGTGCAGTGCAACCTACAATTTATTGCATTTGTAGGCGTGCCTAGCAAAAAGTTGGTTGAAAGGTAAGGCTTACATCGGTTAGGTTAGGCGAGTATTCGAAAATCTCTCGAAAAGGACATCATGACCGCCAAGATTCGTCGTTCTCTCGTCGCGTCCGTCGCAGCTCTGTCGATGGCTCTGACCGCTTGCTCTTCTGCAGAAGAGTCCACCTCCGGTTCTTCTGACACCTCCGCAGCTTCCTCCTCCGAGACCACGGAGATTACTCTCGAGGACAACTTTGGTGAGAAGAAGATTGCTACCCCGGTTACCGCCCCGGCCGTTACGGATAACCGCGCTTTCGAGATTCTTGCTAACTGGGATGTCAAGATCGCCGCCGCACCGCTGAAGCTGGTTCCTTCCACCGTGCGCGATGTCTACAACAAGGACACCGTTGCAGCTGACCTCGGTTCCCACCGCGAGCCAGACCTCGAGGCACTCGTTGCCGCTGAGCCAGACGTGATCTGGAACGGCCAGCGCTTCGAGCAGTACCAGGAAGACATTGAGAAGCTGGTCGAGGACGTTCCGGTCGTTGACTTTGAGCCGCGCGATGACAAGGACTTCTTTGAAGAACTCAAGCGCCACACCGAGGCACTGGGCAAGACCTTCGGACACGAAGAGGACGCAGCCAAGCTCATCAAGGACTTCGACGTAGCCGCAAAGCGTGCCAAGGAAGCTTATGATCCTTCCAAGAAAGTCATGGCAGTGAACACCTCCGGTGGCGAGATCGGCTACATCGCGCCGAAGATCGGCCGCACCTACGGCCCGGTTTTCGACCTCATCGGTATGACCCCGGCTCTGGAGGTTCCGGAAGGAACCGATGACCACGAGGGCGACGACATCTCCGTCGAGGCAATCGCTGAGTCCAACCCGGACTGGATCCTCGTCATGGACCGCGACGCAGCCATCAGCAAGGAAGGCAAAGAGCACGTTCCAGGCGACAAACTCGTTAACGAGAATGCTGCGCTGAAGAACGTGACCGCAGTCAAGGAAGGCAACGTCTACGTTGCCCCGGCTGATACCTACGTCAACGAGAGCATCATTACCTACACTGAGATTCTCAACGCTCTGGCCGATGCCTTTGAGAAACAGTCCTAACCTGCACCAATAGAACCGAAACCGGAACGCCGAAAGGCTTTCCGGTTTTTGGTGTGAAAGAGATAGATTTTGACTTCAGCAGAGAAAACCGCGGTTCAAGAAGCACCACCCGCGCGCCGTTCCCGCGGCAAGCTTTTCACTTGGAAGCTGTTGCTCGGCGTCGTGGCTGTAGCGGCGTTGCTCCTCCTTTCGCTCATGGTGGGGGAGTATTCGATCCTTGAGCACGACGACGGCCGCGACATGTTTATGACCACGCGCATTCCGCGCACCATCGCCCTGGTGCTCGCGGGCGCGGCGATGGCGATGAGTGGATTGGTGATGCAGCTGCTCACCCAGAATCGCTTCGTTGAACCCACGACCACGGGTACCACGGAATGGGCAGGTCTCGGCCTTCTCTTTTCGATGATCGTGCTCCCGCACGCGTCGGTGCTTGGCCGCATGGTCATCTCTGTTGTGTTTTCTTTCATCGGCACGATGGTCTTCTTCGCTTTCTTGCGCCGAGTCACGTTGCGCTCCTCGCTCATCGTGCCGATCATCGGCATCATGCTGGGCGCCGTCGTCAGCGCGGTGTCCTCTTTCGTGGCACTGACCACCGACAAACTGCAGCAGCTGGGTATCTGGTTCATGGGTTCGTTCACCTCCGTGTACGAGGGCCAGTACGAGGTGCTGTGGATCGTGTTGCTGGTGCTGCTCGCGGTGTTCTTCTACGCGGATAAACTCACGGTCGCAGGCTTGGGTGAAGAAATCGCCACCAACGTGGGCCTGAATTACAACCGAATGATCCTCATCGGCACCGGGCTCATCGCTGTGGCCACTGGCGTGGTCACCGTGGTCGTGGGCTCCCTGCCTTTCTTGGGACTTATCGTTCCCAACGTGGTGAGCATGTTCCGCGGCGATGACCTGCGCTCAAACCTTCCTTGGGTATGCCTTCTCGGTATTGCCACGGTCACCTTGTGTGACCTCATCGGCCGAACCGTCATTTCGCCGTTTGAGCTGCCCGTATCCGTCATCCTGGGCGTGATTGGCGCGGCCGTCTTCGTATTCCTGATTGTGAGGTCCACCCGTGAGCGTTAAGACAGAGCAGCGCACAGGCGACGTCGCCAAGCAACGCTATGTGGGCTCCTTCCAGTCGGCCAAAGCAGCGCGCAAGTATTGGATCATCTTGGTGGCGCTCATCGTGGCGGGCGCACTCTTCGCGTTTGGCCTGCTGGCGTATGGCAACCCCATGGACTTCGGAACGCGTAAGTGGTGGCTCATCGCGCAACGCCGTGCCGACGCCGTGACCGCCATGGCTATCGTGGCTGTGTGCCAAGCCGTTGCGACCGTGGCCTTTCATACGGTCACCAACAACCGCATCCTGACCCCGTCCATCATGGGCTTTGAATCGCTCTACGTGGCGATTAATACTGCGACCATCTTCTTCCTAGGCGCCACGGGCCTGACGGAAGCCCGCAATATGGGCACCTTTCTGTTCCAGATGGCAGTGATGATTGTGCTCTCGCTCATCCTGTACTCGTGGCTGCTGACCAACCGCAGCAACAACATGCATGCGATGCTATTGGTCGGCGTAGTCATTGGTGGCGGACTTGGATCGCTGTCCACTCTGATGCAGCGCATGCTGACACCCAGCGAGTTCGACGTGCTGACGGCACGACTGTTTGGCTCGGTCAACAATGCTGAGACTGAGTATTATCCCATCGCAATTCCGCTGGTGATTGCGGCGACGGCGTTGCTCTTCTTTAATTCCCGCCACCTCAACGTGCTCTCGCTTGGTCGCGACGCTGCCACCAACCTCGGCGTGAATCACAAATTCAACGCGATTTTTACTCTGATCCTGGTATCAGTTCTCATGGCCACCACCACCTCGCTCGTAGGTCCCATGACCTTCCTCGGATTCTTGGTGGCAACCTTGGCCTACCAGTTCGCGGAAACCTACGACCACCGGTACTTGTTCCCCATGGCCATCGCCACTGCCTTTGCTGTGCTCACGGGTGCGTACTTCCTCATGCAGCACGTCTTCTACGCGCAGGGCGTTGTATCCATCATCATTGAGCTCGTCGGCGGCTCGGTATTCCTCATCGTCATTTTGCGAAAGGGCAGACTGTGATCACACTCAATAACGTTGCGAAGACCTATTCCCACGAGACGAACATTGGCCCAGTGTCCCTTGACATTCCGGCCGGCGGTATCACCGCGCTTGTGGGTCCCAACGGTGCCGGCAAGTCCACACTGTTGACGATGGTTGGGCGTTTGCTCGATATCGACGAAGGCACCATTGAGGTCGCTGGATTAGACATCGCCTCTACCAAGTCCCAGGACTTGGCCAAGATTTTGTCCATCCTGCGGCAGGAGAACCACTTCATCACGAAGCTGACGGTGCGTCAGCTCGTGGGGTTTGGCCGCTTCCCGTACTCGCATGGCCGCCTGACGGCTAAGGACGAGGAGATCATCTCCAAGTACATTGACTTCCTTCACCTCAGCGATTTGGAGAACCGCTACCTGGATCAGCTCTCGGGCGGCCAGCGTCAGCGCGCGTATGTGGCGATGGTCCTGTGCCAGGAGACTGATTACGTTTTGCTGGACGAGCCTCTCAACAACCTAGATATCGCGCACTCCGTGGAAATGATGAAGCACCTCAAGGAGGCCGCGCAGAACTTCGGGCGCACGATCATCATTGTTTTGCATGACATCAACTTCGCTGCCCGCTACGCCGATCACATCTGTGCGGTGAAGAATGGGGAAGTGGTGGCCTTCGGTAATCCGGAGGAGGTCATGCGCGACGAGGTGCTGACCCCAATCTTCAATACGCCCATCACGGTTATCGACGGCCCCGACGGTCTGTTGGCGTGCTATCACTAGCTGCTTGACGACGTCGCGCCTTCTGGGCGCTGCTTGATACGCCAGGTTTGTCTCCGAAATGGAGATTTACCTGGCGATTTGTGTACTTACACTAGTGCGCGCTAAATTATTCCAAGTCGCAACGAGGTGGCCGCAAGGTTAACAAGTTGAGATGAGGATGAATTCTTCTTCACGGATTTGACACAAACCAAATAAGTGAGTAAGTTAATCCGAGTCGCTTCAAGAGTTAGGAACTGAAATTCCGAGCTAGCGAAGTCGCGATGATGTCTGAGAACTCAATAGTGTGCCAATGTACTTTTTACTACTTTGTGGTGATCGTGATTGTGCTGACCGGGCTAGGTGTTTGGTTGGTGTGGTGTGTGCCGGATCGGGCCTTTTGGGGCGCGATTGTAAATAATTAAGTTTATTTGTTTGGTATGCATTGAGATTGCGTGAATCATTTTTTGTGGTTTGACTGCCCCCTTTATTTTGCCCCGTCGGGTTGGGGGTGGTTGTGATTTTTCTTTGTATAGTAATTTTTGGATTTGCCAGCCTTATTAAGAATCGATGTTGTTGTTTTTTCGATGGTGTTGGTTTTTGGTTGGTTTGTCTTTTTGTTAGGTTTGGGCTTTTCACGGCCTGATTTTTTG